>CESO01047870.1_pt1 | contig 213045 bp, 194 predicted proteins | sample 356341 | NCBI WGS metagenome assembly CESO01 (sample SAMEA2621812, study PRJEB7988) | marine metagenome | biome: marine biome (ENVO:00000447); feature: deep chlorophyll maximum layer (ENVO:xxxxxxxx); material: "saline water (ENVO:00002010), including plankton (ENVO:xxxxxxxx)" | depth 35 m | reverse complement strand
CTTGCGCACTCACTCAGACACTCTGTGTCGACCAAAACGGGGTTCCAGCCGTTCTCCTTCTGGTATTGGCTTAACCAATAAAACAAAAAAGGCGCTGTCAGCAATGGCAGCGCCTTTGGTTTGGTTTACTCAGGTTAATCAAGCAGCTGGTAAGCTGGTAGTGTTAAAAACTCTACCAGTTCATCAGCTGTGGTAATGTCCAGCAGCAATTGCTTGGCCCGGTCAAAGTTTTGACTATGCCAGGTCTCGCTTCCCACTTCCTGCAACACTACTTTTGCCTCTTCCTCTAAAAAGTCGGCAAACAAGGCTTTGGTAATTAACTTACCATTACTTAAACTTTTTCCATGCTTAATCCACTGCCAGATAGACGTGCGGGAAATTTCGGCTGTTGCCGCATCTTCCATTAAGCCGTATATCGGCACACAACCTTTACCACTTATCCAGGCGGCAATATATTGCAGCGCTACCCGAATGTTAGTACGCATACCGTCTTCTGTTCGTTCACCATCACAGGGCGCTAACAGCTCAGCTGCGGTAATTTCTTCATCCTGCTCCCGGCTGACATCAAGCTGATTAACCTTGCCACCAGTCAGATATTTAGCAAATACGCCATTGGCGGTAGCGGCCAGACCTGGGTGTGCCACCCAGGTACCATCGTGGCCATTGCTGGCTTCCAGCTCTTTATCGGCAGTAACCCGCGCCAGAATTTTTTCGTTTTCCTCAGCATCTTTAGCCGGAATAAAGGCCGCCATGCCGCCCATAGCCAGCGCGCCGCGCTTATGACAGGTTTTAACTAACAAGCGTGAATACGCATTTAAAAATGGCTTTGTCATGGTAACCACTTGCCGGTCGGGCAATACCCGATCCACATGGTTATTTAAGGTTTTGATATAGCTGAAAATATAATCCCAGCGGCCGCAATTAAGCGCCACAATATGATCTTTTAAGCTATACAGAATTTCATCCATTTCAAACACGGCAGGCAGGGTTTCAATAAGCACCGTGGCGCGAATAGTGCCTGTCGCTACGTTGAATTTTTGCTCGGTAAAGCTGAACACCTCATCCCACCATTTGGCTTCAGTATGGCTTTGCAGTTTTGGCAGGTAATAGTAGACACCTGAGCCATTTTTTAAGCGGGTTTGCCAGTTATGATAAAAATACAGCGCAAAATCGACCAGTGAACCCGGTACCTGCGCGCCATCCACCAGCAGGTGTTTCTCCCATAAATGCAGGCCGCGTACCCGGGCAATTAACAGCGCCGGGTTATCTTTTAACGCATAGTGTTTACCACTTTGCGGATCGGTGTGGCTTATAGTGCCTAAATTGGCATCGCGTAAGTTAATCTGCCCTTCAATAACGCCGGCCCAGCTCGGTGCCTGCGAGTCTTCAAAATCGGCCATAAAGACTTTTACATCAGCATTTAAGGCATTGATGATCATTTTTCGATCTACCGGGCCGGTTATCTCAACCCGCCGGTCCTGCAAATCGGCAGGAATAGGCGCTACCTTCCAGTCTGAACCACGAATTGGTGCGGTTTCTGGCAAAAAATCAGGTAAGGCGCCATTATCAAATTGCTGCTGGCGGCTGATCCGGTTAGCCAGTAATTCGGTTAAACGTGGCCGGAACTCCCGCACCAGCTCAGTGACAAAGGCACAGGCCTCCGTGGTTAAAATTTGCTCATACTCGCTGCTAAGTTCGCCGGCGATGGTCAATCCCGCCCGGGTAATGGTATCAGACATATTCAAACCTTTTCCGTTGTTGCTGTTAGTACACTAACTATAAGCCCTTTCAAACCATAAATGCCATTAATGGCTAAAATGCTTAGCATCACCTAAAACAATAGTAATAAAGGACAGCAATTGAAATTGATGGCACGACTTGTGCTTTAAATTTCTATTATTACTGGGTATGTCAAATTATCGTCGGAGGTGGACATGGAAATTATTATGTTGTTGCTGGTAGCACTGGTGGTGCTGGTAGCTATGGTAGCCAGTCGCTTTATTGATAACAGCAACCCTTTTCAGGTGCAAAAGCGCAGCAGTCTGTTTAGTCCGGTTGAGCGCTCATTTCAGAACTTACTGGAAAAAGCAGTGGAGGGTGAGTATAAAATTTTAAACCGAATTAAACTTGCCGATTTAATTGAGGTAAAAGGCAATGCTAACGAGAAAGCCCGACGCAGCACTTCGGTAAAACTTAATGCGAAATATCTGGATTTTGTGCTGTGCTCAACCGATGACCTGCGGGTGATTGCCGTGCTGGACCTGGTAAATAATAGCAACAAAGATGGCCACAAAGCCGCACCAGACTGGTTTGTCAGCGGCGCATTAGAAGCAGCTGGCGTGCCTTATTTACGCATTAAAATTAAAGCCGGTTACACCGCCACCGATTTACAACAGGCACTGGCCCAGCGCTTAGGTAAGCCAGTAGTAAAAGCCGAGCCTATGTATAAAGGGTTGGTTAAAAAAGGCCCTACCCGGCCTGTACGCTCCTACAAACCCGCACAACCAGCCGGCACTGGCCTAACCCCGGTGCTATCGCACTCTCAGATTAAAGCGCAGCAAACCGGACTCATTCAGGCGTCTTAGCGTCTGGCTGAAATAATTCAATTTACGCTACATGTAAATGCCGCCCTTACACGGGCGGCATTTTTACGTTAAAAAGAATGCTTGAAAGCCTAATAGCAATAAAAACACCTAAAGTTTTCCTAACTGCGGCCGATACCCTGCTGACGTATTGTTAATAGGAGGTACTATGAGTCAATCCGTTGCTGCTCTGGCAAACGCACAGAGCTTTGAAATACTGGGCGCCGTTATGGCGAAAAAACAGCAAAATCAGCAAGCACAGATGGCTAATATATTGCTCCAAAGTGCCATGCAAACGGTTGAGCAAACCTCTGCTGCGTCACCTGTAGGTAATATCGGACAAAATATTAATATCAGTGTTTAGCGGTTTTCTGGCCGGAAGAATCAAAGGTCAGCATTTGCTGACCTTTATCTTATTAACGAGAGCCGTTGTTGTAAATTGCGAATAACTTGCATTCACCTTAATTGCATTTAAGCTTAAGCAGTATCAAAAAATTCACAGCGCCCTCTATTTATTCTGTGAAATGTCAATCAACATCAAGAATAATATCTAGTTATAAAGAGGGGTAGCTGTCACTGAATACGAGGCTCCACTATGTCTGAGAAATCGTCTGATAAATCCACGTTAATCCAGAATCTGAGTGTTCGTGCCAAATTACTTACCGGTTTTGGCTTGGTATTGCTTATTTTACTGATTAGCTCAGTGCTGAGCTACAACGCACTAAGCAGCATGAACGCCCGCTTTCAGGTGGTAACGAATGTCAGTGAGACTAACCTGCTAATCAGCGAAGCGCGCCATCAGGATAAAAATTTCTTTATCCAAAAGGAGCCGAGGTTTTTACAACAGGCAATCGAAATAAGCACCCAGGCAAGACAGTTAGGTGAGAAAAGCCTGGAAGCATTTACCCATGCAGAAAGTATCGCGTTAATGCGGGAGATGCTGGCCAACATTGCTACGTATCAACAGCAATTATCGCTGCTTAGCAATACTAATCAGCAAACTGAACAAGCGCAGCTGCAGGAAATAGAGCAGCAAATGGTCACCGCTGCCCTTGCGGCGGACGATGCGGGTACAAGGTCGGTTGCCAATCAACTGCAGATATTAGATCAAGAAACTAATCAGTTAGAATGGATGATTATTATTGCTGCGATAATTGCCATTATTATTGGTGTGTTGGCGGCAATCATCATTACCCAAATGGTGGTAGCTCCCTTGCAGCATGTGGTCAGAGTGGCGGAAAAAATTGCCTCGGGAGATATTACAGAGGATTTACCAACCGATCGCCAGGATGAACCTGGCCAGTTGATGCAGGCAATGCAAAAAATGAGTATCAGCCTGCGGGCGCTGATAAATAATCTGACGGCCGGCATCGCTCAACTGGCAACGGCAACTGAAGAGATGGCAGCGATATCTGAGCAAAATGCCAATGGCGTTAATCAGCAAAAACAAGAAACCGAACAAGTTGCCACCGCCATGAACGAGATGGCGGCCACGGTACAGGAAGTGGCCAGAAGTGCTGAAGATGCCTCTGCTGCAGCCACTGAATCCTCTGCCCAGGCTGATGTTGGTGAGCAGGTAGTACAAAAAACCATTAAGCAAATAAAGGCGTTGGCTCATGAAGTGACAACATCAGCTAACTCTCTTGGTGAGCTGAAAGAGCAGAGCAACAACATTGGCTCGGTACTGGATGTAATTAAAAGCATAGCCGACCAGACCAACCTGCTGGCCCTTAATGCGGCCATTGAAGCCGCTCGCGCCGGTGAAGCAGGTCGTGGTTTCTCAGTCGTTGCCGAAGAAGTCAGAGCGTTGGCGTTTCGTACTCAGGAATCAACCGGGCAAATAGAACAGCTTATCAGCACCTTGCAACAAAAAGCTGAAGCGGCAGTAAGCAATATGCATAAAAGCTCTGGCCTGGCTGATAATACTCTGGAAAGCGCTGATGAAGCCGGCGAGGCCATTCAGGCCATTAATAGTGCGGTGACCAGCATTCAGCAGATGAACCAGCAAATTGCTGCCGCGGCATTAGAACAAAGCACCGTGGCCGAAGAAATTAACCGTAGTATTTTCAGTATCAGGGATGTAGCCGAACAATCGGCCACGGCCAGTGAAGAGACGGCGGCTGCCAGCAATGATTTAAGCCGGCTGGGCACCGAACTGCAACAACTGGCCCGTCAGTTTAAAGTGGCTTAACGCCGTATCACGCAACATCACACAACATCAATACAACACCTGGCAAACTGGAAACTCTCTTCAGTTTGCCAGGACTTACTCATTTTATACCGGACTCACTGGCATCAACTATTATCTTGCTTCTCAAGAAAATCTTTGAATTCAATCGTGTAAAGCTTAATAAGCACATGAGTCAAGGCAAATATAATGGGCCCATAAATCAGGCCGATAACGCCAAATAGTTGCAAACCACCAATCAGTGACAAAAATAGCACTAAGGTGCTCATATCAGAGGTGCCCTGCATTAGCACAGGTCGTAAGAAGTTGTCGATTGAGCCAACCACTATTGCCCCCCACAAGGTTAAAAACAAGGCCCAGGGCCAGTCACCAGTCAGGACAAGGTATAAACTGGCCGGTACCCAGATTAACGCCGCGCCGACCACCGGTATCAGGGAAGCAAACACCATCATGGTGCCCCAGAATAATCCCGGCATGCCAACAATAGCCATGCCAATACCGCCAGCGATGCCCTGAGCTAATGCCGTCAATAATGTGCCCATCACGGCTGAGCGGGCGACCGTGTTGGCTTCCTTTAACAGCTTTTCTTCCTGAGAGCGGGCCAGCGGTATTACCCAGTAAAGACTTTCAATGATTTTTTTATGATCACGCAGTAAAAAAAACAGCACAAATAACATCAGGAAGAAACTGATGATCATCCCGGTAACATCGCCAAGCACTTTCGTACTCATATTAAGCAGCTCGTTACTAAAGCCTGAAGCAAATTCAGCCAGGCGGTCAATAATACCGCGGATACTAAAATCACTGGTGGGTAAAAACTCATTAAGTCTATCAATACTGCTTTTCACCAGGGGTTGCTGCAATAGCTGCTCGGCGCCCCCGTCTTCAACCCATTGATAACTGTCTTTTGCAAAAGTAATACCTTGCTGAACAATCGCCATGATGACTAACGTTGCAGGCACCAGAATAACCACAACCAACAACGAGCAGGTGATGGTCGAGGCCAGGTTAGGTTTGTCAGGAAATTTATCCACAATTCGCTGATGCACCGGAAAACACAGCAATGACAACACAAAGGCCAGCACCACGGGCCCCATAAAAGGCTCAATCAACAAATAGCTGGCATATAACGCCAGCAATAAGAAAACGATCAGCACCCAATGCCCTGGCTCGGTTTTAAATTCGTTACTCACCCGTTAAACTCCTTTTTAGTGCAAGCCACCCTTACTAGGGCGCAACCTGCTGCAAAATCAACCCACAAATATAGGCGCCATAAGTGCCTAAGCCATAACCAAGTACCGCAAGCAATACGCCAACCGGTGCCAGGGACGGATGAAATGCGGCTGCGACTACTGGCGCAGATGCTGCCCCGCCAACATTGGCCTGGCTGCCCACCGCCAGATAAAACATCGGGGCTTTAATAAGTTTGGCGACCACCAGCAAAAGAATTGCATGTACCAGCATCCAGATAATACCGACCAAAAACATCAATTTGTTACTGAGAATTGCCGTAACATCCATTTGCATACCAATGGTTGCCACTAAAATATATAAAAATGCCGTACCGACTTTAGAGGCACCCGCGCCTTCTAATTTCCGGGCAGGGGTTAGTGACAATAGCAACCCCACCGTGGTTGCAATGACCACCAGCCAGAAAAACCCGCTGGTTAAGCTGTAATCTGCCAGGTGCGGTGCCACCTCGCCAATCCATGGTGCAATAATATCGGCCAGGGCATGCGCCAGGCCCGTCACGCCAAAGGCTACCGCCACGATCAGCATAATATCCTGAATAGCCGGAATGCGGGAATTTTCAGCCTGATATTGCTCTATTTTTTGCTGTAAATGACCTATTGCCCGGGTATCCGCGCCGTTAGCCTGATCAATTTGCTTTGCCCGGCTGGCGATAAATAACAACACAGCCAACCAGACATTGGCGACCAGCACATCGACGGTTATCATTACCGAGAATAAACTGCCGTCTACCTCAAATACTTCTTTCATTGCTGCCTGATTCGCGCCACCGCCTATCCAGCTGCCGGCAACGGTGGTTAAGCCGCGCCAGACATCACCACCAAGCTGCTCAGGGAAAAAATACCCGACACTGAGAAAAGCGATCGGACCGCCAATAATAATGCCCGCGGTGCCGGTAAAAAACATAATCAATGCCTTGGGACCAAGGCCCAGGATCGCTTTAAAATCAACGCTCAATGTCAGCAAAATCAGGCTGGCAGGCAGCAAGTAGCGTGAGGCCATTTTGTACAACGACGATGCTTCGCCATCAATCACATTAAAACTGTTCAACAATGAGGGAATAAAATAGCAGAGTAATAAAGCAGGAATGTATTTGTAAAAACGCTGGCAAGCACGGTTGTTGCTGTGGCTGGTGTAAAAAACCAGGCCCAGAATAACCGCCAGTAAGCCAAGCACCACGGCATCATTAGTAAATATGGGTGGTTGAGACATATTGCGTCCTGTGTCATTTTATTATTGTTATGGCAGCGGCTAGACCGCCAGCTTTTTCCGTCAACATAGCACAGCGCAGCAGTGGGAGAAAATAGGCTGCTAGCCTGTAAGCTACAGTTATTTGAAATAGCACGATAAAAATGGATGGTAGAACAATGCTCAATCTCGTTTCAACCTCGCTCAACGCACTGAGGCGAACCACAAAACCGTTAATAGGCTCCTTGTTAGTTGGCGCAGCACTGTGCAGTAACGCACTGCAAGCCGAACCTATTACTCTGGAGCAAACGGTAGCAGTGCAGCACGTCACGGAACTGACCATCAGTGCTGATGGCAACTATACTGCCTTTATTCGTAATCGACCGCGTAACCCTTACACAGAAGACGATGGCAGCAGCTACCGCGAATTATTTATGATGCATGACAAAGGCCAGGAAATACCCTTTATTACCGGCGATGTCCGGGTGGGCAACCTTAAATTCAGCCCTGACAGCAGCCAGCTGTATTTTGTCAGTAAGCGTGGGAAAGATAAATTTGCCAGTTTATATCGCATCGCCGTCAATGGTGGTGAAGCCACTAAAGTTCTGAGCCATGGCAACACAATTGCCAGCTATGACATCAGCCAGGATGGCAAACATCTGGCCTTCATTGCCAAACCGGCTGAGCCAAAAACCAAAGAGCAATTAACCAAAAAGGGATTTAAAGCAGAGGTATATGAGGAGGAGTCTGAATTAAACCAGCTGTGGCTGGCCGATTTGACTGCCAGCGAGCTTAAACCAGAAGTGATTGCAATCGGAGGGAATGTGTTGTCGCTCAGCTTTGCCCCTGACAACAATCACCTGCTGATCCGCACCGCCCCAACCGCCCTGATAGACGACAACTATATGGCCAGCCAGTATCAGGTAGTTAACCTTGCAGGTGAAACTGTGCAGCGATTTGCCACCGCCGGTAAACTGGATAAAGCCGAGTTCTCCCCTGATGGTAGCAAAATTGCGCTGATTGGCAGTGAGGATATCCATGATCCCTCGGCCGGACGTTTACTACTGGCTGACCTGAAAAGTGGCCAGGTAACCGACATTCTGCCTGATTACATGGGGCATGTGCAGGATGTTGCCTGGCGCAGTAACACTGAGCTGGAGTATGTTGGCCATGTCGGTACTGAAGCTGAGGTAGGCCGCTTAAATGTGCGAAATATGAAACGTAGCGACGTGGTTAAAGCCGGCAATGGCATCGTAACCACTCTGGCCATTGCCAGTAACAGCGAAAACACCAGAGTGCTGTTAAATAAAGCCGGGCATCCCGCTGAAGTTTATGCCATGACGAAACGCGGCGCGCTTAACCGGCTAACTAACTCCAACCCCTGGTTGGCCGACATTAGCATGCCAAAACAGGAAACGGTTAGACATAAGGCCCGCGACGGTCTCGAACTGCAAGGGATCCTGGTTTACCCGCTGAATTATGTTAAAGGCCAGCAATACCCGTTAGTCATGGTAGTTCACGGCGGGCCGGAAGCACATATTTCAAATGGCTGGCTGGATCGTTATGCCAGCCCGGTGAAATTAATGGCCTCTGAAGGTTATATGCAGTTTTTTCCTAATTACCGTGGCAGCACCGGTCGGGGCGTTGAGTTCTCGAAACTGGGCCAGAATGACTATGCGGGTAAAGAGTTTGATGACTTAGTGGATGCCAAAAAACATCTGGTTGATATTGGTCTGGCAGACGCCAGTAAAGTAGGCATTACCGGCGGCTCATACGGCGGTTACGCCTCAGCCTGGGCAGCCACCAAACAAACCGAACACTTTGCTGCCAGCGTGATGTTTGTCGGTATCAGCAATAATTTATCTAAGTTTGGTACCACAGACATTGCCAATGAAATGCATCTGGTACATGCACGCAGTTATCCGTGGCAAAAATGGCAGTGGTATTTAGAGCGCAGCCCTATTTACCATGCGGAGCAAGCACAAACCCCTATTCTGATTATGCATGGTAAAGAAGACACCCGGGTGCATCCGAGCCAGTCAATGGAGCTTTACCGTTACCTGAAGACTCATGGCAAAGTGCCCGTTCGCTTGGTGTTATACCCCGGAGAGGGCCATGGTAATCAGAAGGCCGCAGCACAACTGGACTACGGCATGCGGTTAATCCGCTGGATGGATCATTTTCTTAAACAAGGAAAAACCGAACTGCCTGATCATCAACTGATGCATAGCGACAAGATCAAAGCGGCTAAAGCATCCGAAGAAGATAAAACACCAACAGACAGCAAAAACGCAGCCTGAGGCATTTCCTAAAAATACGGCGGGCCAAAGCCAGCCGTATTTAGCCATTAACGATATAAAATCAGCATGACGCCGCTGTTGTTATTGTTTTAAACGCAGTGGTTGCTGATTAAATGCAACACCATCCCAGCCGCTTCGCATAAAGTTACGGATGTTCACATGATCAGCGCCTTTAGGATCAGCGAGTACTTCCTCATAGAAGTCGCCAAATAAAAATAAGGTTTGTGGTTCAGATAACTGATGCAGTAAACCAAAAGCCAGTATTTTACAGGCACCGACATTCTCACCGGCCGGATTGTGCAACTCACCGTTTTTAAAGTCACATGGCTCAAAATGGTACATCAGGTCAATAATGCCAATACTTTGCTCAAAACTAATGGTTTCAGGCTCGGTACTTAACTGAATAAAAAAGCGCTCTAACATTGCAACTCCTGCGTTGAACCGGCCTCGCTGGCCGCTGTTATCCTGCCCGGACACGCTAGCACTGATAGTAAGCCGCAGTAAAGCGAACTGCAATACCACTTACCGCGCCCGGAGATAAAATTAGCCTTTAGTTGCGGTATGGCCAGTTTTAAGCAGCAGTGTTGGTATACTCTTGTCATCTGAAACTTATCGTGCTGGTTTATGTTAAACATAGAAACTGCTCCTGTCAGACAGCTGGAGTTACGTTATCAGCCGCCGTTAGCGTGGGACAACATGCTGGCATTCTGGCAGGCGCGCACCTTGCATCAAGTAGAATGGGTTAATGCGGGATGTTATGGCAGAACGTTTACCTATTTGCAGCAACCGGGCTGGTTTGAAGTTGAACCCGGCACAACCCATAGCCTTACTTTGAGATTGCACTGGGCTGGCTCAGAAGGGTTAGGCACATTGGTTCAGCAGCTGCGCCGGTTGCTGGACTTAGACGCCAGCATGCTGCAAATTGAACAGCAACTGGCTAGCCATCCGTTATTTAAAGGCCAGCTGATCAATGGTCTGCGGATCCCAGGCCTGTGGAACCAGTGGGAAGCCGGTGTCAGAGCGATCCTTGGTCAACAAGTTAGCGTAGCCGGTGCAAGGACCCAGCTTAATCGTCTGGTTCAGGCACTGGGGGCCCCTGTTTCTGACAACAAACTGTTGTTTCCTTCGCCACAAGCTGTGCTGGCGAGCGACTTACAGATGATTAAAGTTCCTGCGCTGCGCCGGCAAACCTTGCGCGATCTTGCCGCTTTTGTGCTGGCTGAGCCTGATGCAGCAGCTGAGCGCTGGCTGACGATTAAGGGCATTGGCCCATGGACTATTAATTACGCAAGAATGCGCGGCCTGGGTGACAGTGATATCTGGCTTGCTGGCGATTTAGGTATTCAAAAAGCATTGGCCAGAACAGAAAACACTGCAACAAACACGGATACCCTCGCACCGTGGCGAAGCTATGCTACTTTTCAGCTCTGGTTACAAAAAGGAGAATAAAATGTTTCAGCAAACTATCGACAGCCCGTTGGGCGACATGCAAATTTTTGCCAACGAGCAGGGCTTACTCAGGGTAACCCTTGGCAAAATAGTCGCCACCCCTGATGCTTCATCAGCCCTGACCAGGCTTGCGGCTGAGCAGCTTGAGCAGTATTTCTACGGTGATTTAACCACATTTAACCTGCCACTGGCAGCGACCGGCACGCCGTTCCAGCAACAAGTCTGGCAGGCGCTTTGCCAGCTACCTTATGGCACAACCTGCAGCTATGCCAGCATTGCCGACAGCATTGCCAAGCCCAAAGCAGTAAGAGCGGTTGGAGCAGCAAATGGCAGAAACCCGCTGGCAATTGTGGTGCCGTGTCACCGGGTAATAGGCGCCAATGGAAGCCTTACCGGCTACGCTGGTGGCCTGCGCAATAAAGCCTGGTTATTGCAGCATGAGCAACGTCTTAAGCTGCAACATTAATCTGCAGCCAGAAAAAAGCCGGGCAACGCCCGGCAAACCTGCAAGCAAAAACATGACTGAGATAAACAGTACTTAACTGAATTGTACTTAGAACTGGTAAGACACACCAAAGCGGAACTCGTTTTTGGTATCACCACTATTAAGCGCTAAATTGCCACGAACAGCCCAGGCCGGCGTCAAAAAGTAGGTAATACCGCCCGCTAAACTGCCATGCTCATCAAAAACCGTGTGATAGGTCGCTTCGCTGTACAACTCAACTTGTGGGGTTAACGGGTGACGAATACCTACACCTGCATAGGCGCCGGTTTCATCGGCATCACCAGACCAGTTCTCCACGCCACCCAACAGATACGTTTGAGTATCAGCTGAAAATCCCAGTGAAGTACCCAGAATGTAATTCAAACCCGCTTTCAGCTGATTGGCATCAAAAGGACCGTTTGATAAGCGGGCATAGCTGGCATCAGCTATCCAATTGCGATTCAACCGAAAAGATCCCTCAATGTAGGGGCCATCGCCAGCGGCATCGGTGTAACCCGCACCAACATAATCCCAAACCGGGTTAGCTTTAGCGGTTGCGCTTATTGTCATTGCCACCAGAACTGATACTGCTAATACTTTTTTCATCTTTAATACTCCGTTACTTTTTTAAATCAAGTGACTGATTTTTATGTCAAGTGACTGTCGCAATACGGCAGACATCTTAGCCTGACAGACTTAACAGCGGCTGAACTTAACTTTGCTTCGCTTAATCTTTCAGGTTTTTCGAAAGAAGTGCGGCGTAAATTGGCATTTTATATTCTGTTTAGTTGCGCTTTAATAGCACGATAATTGATTGCTCGTCAGGAGAGCATTATGAAAAGTCGCAATATTGTGCAGATAATTGCCGCCGTAGCGGTGTCAGATGGTGCTGGCGTGAAAATTAAGCGCAGTCTGGGCCTTAACCCCCAGCTGCGATTTGACCCATTTCTGATGCTCGACTGTTTTGGTTCTGAACAGGCTGACGATTATATTAAGGGATTTCCAGCGCATCCACATCGCGGTTTTGAAACCGTGACTTATATGCTGGACGGTCATATGTTGCATGAAGATCACCTGGGTAACCAGGGGCATTTAAAAAGCGGCGGAGTACAATGGATGACCGCAGGTCGCGGTATTATTCATTCTGAAATGCCGCAGCAAGAGCAAGGCATGATGCGCGGTTTTCAGCTGTGGTTAAACCTTCCTGCAACCGAAAAAATGAAGCCTGCAGCCTACGTGGATATTAGCCCGGAGCAAATACCGCAATATCACCCGGCAGAGGGGATCGAAGTAAAAGTGATTGCCGGCAATTTTCGCTTTGGCAAAGACAACGTTTCCGGTCCGATTAATGGCTTAAGCACAGAGCCTCAATTCTATGACATCAGGCTGAAGACGGGTACTGAGTTAACCGTTGCCCTGCCCGCTGCTCATCATGCCATGCTGTATCCCTTTGATGGCGAGCTTGCGGTAAAAAAAGATGACAGCCTGCAGCAATTAAAAACGCACCACGCGGGTTTACTAAGCGAAGGGGACAGCGTCACGCTGCGTGCTAACACTGACGTAAGCCTCATTTTACTGGCTGGAAAACCCATTGGCGAACCCATCGCACAATATGGCCCCTTTGTTATGAATACGCCGGCCGAAATTGAGCAGGCTATCCGCGATTATCAGCAAGGCCAACTCACTGCAGCTGGCCCGGCAGGTCAAATTAAGCTTAATACGCCTGCATAAACAGAGGATTTTCTGACACAGGGCCTTTATACTAGCGCTTTTAAGTGTAGAGGCCCTGTTATGAAACGCTTTGGTATTATCGGTGCAATGGAACCGGAAGTTGCTTTACTGAAACAGCAACTGAGTAAGGTAACAACCGAACAAATCGGCAACTACGTGTTTTATCGTGGCAACCTGGCGGGCAACGAGACCGTGATTGTGCAATCCGGGATTGGTAAAGTGGCTGCGGCCGTGGCAACGACCTTACTCATCGATCATTTTAAGCCTGATTGCGTTATCAATACCGGCTCAGCAGGCGGCTTTGACCCAGAACTGAGTGTCGGCGATATCGCCATTGGCACTGAAGTACGCCATCATGATGTTGACGTGACGGCATTCGGTTACGAGTATGGTCAGGTACCTCAAATGCCACCGGCTTATATCGCCCATCCACAACTGGTAAGTGCCGCTGAACAAACCATTAGTAGTCTGGGTTTTTGTAAAACCAAGAGCGGCCTCATTACCACTGGCGACAGCTTTATGTGTGACCCACAGCGGATAGCACAAACCCGTGAGCGTTTTCCCACTATGCTGGCGGTGGAAATGGAAGGGGCAGCCATTGCGCAGGTGTGTCACATGCTAAATACTCCTTTTGTGGTGATTAGAAGCCTTAGTGATATAGCCGGAAAAGAGTCACCGATATCGTTTGATGCCTATCTTGAAATCGCTTCGAAAAACAGTTCAGCGATGGTAGTCGCGTTGTTAAACCAATTGAGCAACGTAAGTTTACAATGATGCCGTGGCTTGAGGCCATGCCTGCCTGGCCAGGTATGGCGTTAATTGCGCTGCTGCTAAGCCGGCTGATGGTATTGCCGGGTACCAGAGTACCGTTTAGCGCCTTTGCGCTAATACTGCAACGTCTGGCTAAAAAAGTGCATCCGGATATCACCCGCAGTCACTTTCAGCAGCAGTTATCCGGCACTCTGGCACTGCTGCTGGTAGTGTTGCTGCCGCTGGCTATCACCTATGGTTTCTATCTGCTATCAGAACTGCCATTGGTATTAGATGCCATTATTCTTTATTTCTGCCTCGGTAGCCGGCTTAGCCTGCAGCAAGGCGCTAGCGTGGCGTTCAGTTTACAACGCCAGCAGCTTACCCTTGCCAAAGAGCAAGCTGCCCCCCTATTGCTGCGGGATCGCCAGAATTTATCAGCAATGGGCTTAAGTAAAGCCTGTATTGAAAGCCTGCTGCAGCAACAGGCGGCCAATCTGGTGGCCACGTTATGCTGGTTTTTAATGGGTGGTGGCTTGCTGGTTCTGACCTATACCCTGCTGCAAACCGCCGCGCGCCAGTGGAATAGTAAACTGCCCCACTACCGCTACTTTGGCCGCGGGGCAGCGCGCTGTTATCAGCTGGCATTAGCACCTGGCCTTATAATTTCTGCTCTGTTACTAGCCATTCAAACAGGGATTGGCAGAGCTTGGCGTAATTATCGTCAGGCCGACACGCTTTTTTACTACTGGCCCAGCCGCCTCTTGCTGGCTGCAGGGGCCGCTGCGCTTGGCGTTAAACTGGGCGGCCCGGCGTATTACGATGCGCTTAAAACACCCAGACAGCGGTTTGGTGACGGAGTAGAACCCGCCAGCAAAGACATTTTACGGGCTATTCTGCTGATTAACGCCCAGCAAACTGCATTAATTATCTTACTTAGCAGTATGTTAGCTTTATATATTGCCCGCATATTATTGCTGATATAAATAAGATAGGTTATATACTCTGCAGCTTGCACTGAGCACTAGACATGGTAGGTGTTGTCGGTATAAGGTCTGTCACAGCAAGATGGCTGTAGCACTAATAATAATCATACAAAGCTGCCAGGTTGGAGAGATTACGTGATATTCAGAGTTGATCTGTTGTCTGAACATATCAGGTTCTTAGCCAGAACGCTGACGTTTAGCCTGTTGTTGATCTTATCTGGCCAGAGTCTGGCACAACCCCCCTTACTGCAACCTCTGACACCCGACCAAGGCCTTTCCCAGGGCACCGTTAACAACCTGATGATCGACAGTAATGGCTTTTTATGGTTGGCTACCGAAGGCGGTCTGAACCGGTTTGATGCGAATAAAGTGAGGCAGATGTCGACAGAAGAGTATGGCTTAGAGGACATAGCATTTGTCAAAACTATTGAAGATAAGCAAGGTAGAATTTGGGCCGCCGCGACCTATATAGGCCTGTATTTATACAATTCTCAGAACAGTACATTTGAGCTTTTTCTGGCAGTCAATGACACCACTGAAGATATCGATTACAACTATATCGTTGATGTTATTGATGAAAACCAAGACTATTTATTAATAATAATTAATGACCAGGTGCACCGGGTCAATAAAAACTCCGGCCAGACTTCACTATTACTGACGCTCAAAGAACACAATGCTTCGGATATTTGGCTTAGAACCTTTTTACTGCACAACAATTTTTTATATATTGGGGCCTCTGATGGCTTGATTCAGTATCATCTTCTCTCGGCCAGTTATCAGTACATTCCCTATCTTGATGCTCAGATTGCCAGTGACGACCAGCGACATGTCAAGAATTTAAGTATCGCAGCGGATCGCTTGTACATTGGTACAGTTGAAGGTCTCTACAGTCTGAGCCTGGCTGATTTAGAAAAAAGTGGTGATGTCACTGATTTGCCACTGCAACCTCAACGGCATATTGCTGACTATAATATCTGGCAAATGCACTGGCTGGATACCGAAGCCCTGATTGCAACCGACCTTGGACTTTTTAGCTTCAATAGCACTGATAATACCTTACAACGTTTAATGCGTTTTAGTGACAGTGAACATGGGGTATATGACGATAACATTATCGACCTGGTGGCTGATAAGTTTGGAGGGTACTGGCTGGCGTCTCGCGACAATGGAGCCTTTTACTGGCACCCCCGTTCACTGGCGTTTGAGCACATCAGTCGTCAGACTACCCTTGGCAAAAATCTTAGCAACGACAAAATTTATCAACTGGCGGCAGATGCAGATGATAATTTATGGATTGGTACCAGTAATGGTTTAAATAAATTAAATGTGGCTACTGGCGTCACCAGCCAGTATTTTGTTGCTGACCACAGCAAAGATGTTTGGCATTCCGGTACTATTGAACAGGTTTTCTTAGATCCTAACAACCCCGGATGGTTATGGTTTGTCTCAGCAGCCGGTTTAAATCTGTTCGATACGGCCAGCAATACATTATTGACGCCACCGTTAGCAGACGAGAATGATCGAAAGTTATTAGGAAGCACCAGTTATTATTACTTTCTTGACACTGGTTTTAACCAGAACCAGCTTTATTTCAGCTCCGCAGGTAAGATATACCGCTATACCCCAGCCACGGGCGAAATAATAGAGCTAGAAATTTTCCAGCAATTACCCATGCGCTATTTTGAAGGGATTGTCGGTGCTTTACCTGGCAAGCCCGACGAGCTGCTGGTCACTGCTTCAGACCAGCTATGGGTATATAACAGCAAGTTTAATACCTTACGGCTGGTGTTCCAGCACAGCCCCTACTTGCCAGAGCTGTTCCGGATTGCCGATCAGATGGTGCTTGATGACTATGGTATTCTCTGGCTCGGCATGAACAGCATTGGCCTGCTGGGTTTTAACAGTGAAACAATGGAATTAAAGCATCATTTTAGCTCTAAGGATAAGCTGGAAGCAGAGCAGGTTTATGCTTTGCAAAAAGACCCCGCTGGCAATATCTGGTTTTCCTCTCATCGCGGCTTAAGCCGGCTTAACCCGGATTCCCTGCAGATAGAACACTTTACTAAAGCAGATGGCTTAAGAGTGCATGAATTTAACGGCGGTGCCTCTACGGTGTTACCTGATGGCCGCATTGCATTTGGCAGCATGCGCGGTATCACGCTGGTCGATCCGGTTAAATTAAGTAGTGCTGAGCCAAAACCCAAGGTCAATATTACTGACATCGGCATTTTGGACGGTGATTTCAGCGAACGCAGTGGCATTCTTAACAATCAGCATTTTCAATTAAGCCATGAAGATTTAGGTATCGAACTGCAATTTAGTGCCATGCACTTTCGGGACAATCATAAAATGCGCTACCGCTTCTGGCTGGAAGGGCGTGAAAAGCTGAATTTTCCTGAGCAGCAAGCCAATAGTGTGGTGTTCCCAAGGCTGCGAAGTGGTCACTATCAGTTTAATGTTGTCGCTATTACCCCTCATACCGGGCTGGAAAGTGATGTTAGCTCTATTAGCCTGTACATTGCCCCGCCACCCTGGCGTTCTCCCTGGGCGTTGACATTTTATGCCCTGATTTGTCTGGCATTGCTGTATCATTTGTATCGACTGCGCCGTGAGCAGCAGCGAATTATTTATGAAGCTCACCAGGAAGTGTCGACCAGTGAACAACGGTTAAAGCAAGCCCTGGCTTCTGTCGATAGTGGTGCTTTTGAATGGCGTGCCGACAAAAACAGCTTATATGGATCCAGAATGCAATTGATGCTGGGTTATGGCGAGCAGATGAATACGATTACCCTGCAACAGCATCAGTCGCTTATTCATCCGGAAGATCGTGAGAATTATCTGCAGCAATGGCAACGTTTTTTGCAACATCCCAATGGTAACTTCGATCTCACTTACCGTTTAAAGCATAAAAATGGCCAATGGTTATGGTTTCGCGATCAGGGCCGGGCGACGGCGCTCGATAGCAATGAGCGGGCTATCAGCGTGAGCGGTACGTATAGCAATATTACCGAAACCCGCGCCAATATGGAAAAGGCGAAACTGTTTGGCGAGGCATTTCAGCAAACCCGTGATTGGGTGGTCATTTTAGACAGTAAACAACGGGTCATTGCAGCAAACCAGTCATTCTCTGTGGCATTTGGCAGTGTTGAGCAGTACCTGGATAACCCGCGAACACACCATCTGGGAATTAGCCTGGTTCGCCGGCGCTTTTATACCAAATTGCTACAAGAATTGTCCGCCGGCGCGCATTGGCAGGGTGAAGAGCAGGTTATTACGCCGGAAGGGCGCGAACGCCCCACCCTGATTAATATCAGTGCCATTGGCGAACAGCAGCAGGTCGCATTTTACGTACTGGTGTTTACCGATATTACCGCGCAGAAAATGGCTGAAGAAGAGCTGCGCTATCTGGCTAACTATGACGCGTTAACCGGCTTGCCAAACCGGGCGTTGTTAATGGACCGGATATTACACGCAATGGAGCAATCCCGGCGTGAGAAAAAAGCGCTGGCATTGTGCTTTATCGACTTAGATAAATTTAAACAGGTCAATGACTCACTCGGCCATGATATTGGTGACTTACTGCTAAAAGAAGTGGCACGGCGGCTTGGCTTGTCCTTGCGTGAGCGGGACACCGTGGCGCGGCTTGGCGGCGACGAATTTGTGGTGTTACTGGAAGGCTATCGTCGCGGTGAAAACGTCAGCATGGTAGCACGTAAAATGTTATCCGTGGTCAGTGAGCCGATGCAGCTGGGGCCGCACACCGTTGGCGTCTCACCCAGTATCGGTATTGCCTTGTATCCGGATGACGCACTGACCGCGCAGGAACTGCTGAAACATGCTGACGTGGCCATGTATCACGCCAAAGAAGCAGGCCGCAATAACTTCCAGTTTTTTACCACCGAAATGAACGAAAAAGCGCATATGCAGCTGGCGCGCGAAACACGGCTACGTAAAGCGCACCAGAATAACGAGTTTTTCAATGTGTATCAGCCCATTGTTGACAGCAGTAAACAGCAAATGGTCGGGGCTGAAGTACTGATGCGCTGGCACAGCGTTGATGGAATTGTTTCTCCGGTCGAATTTATTCCACTGGCAGAGGAATTACGCCTGATTGTTAGCATGACACAGCAGTTACTGGAACGAGCGCTGGCCGATTTAAGTCAGTGGCGTCAGTATGGCATCGACATTTATTTGTCTGTAAATCTGTCTACTCAGCATCTGGAACAAAGCAATCTGGCCAGCCATACTGCAACATTGCTGAATAAATACAAACTGCCTGCCAGTTGTCTGCGATTTGAAGTGACAGAAAGCGCCCTGATGAATGATCAGCAAAGTGCCATTGAAACCATGCTGGCATTAAGTGCCCTGGGTATTCAGTTAGCGCTAGATGATTTTGGTACAGGTTATTCGTCGTTAAAATATTTAAAGCAACTGCCGATAGATGCCATAAAAATTGACCGTAGTTTTGTCAGTGATATTGGCATTGATAAAAGCGACGAGACCATCATTGATGCCATGCTGAGTATGGCCAGCAGCCTGGGCATGTATTGTGTAGCAGAGGGAGTTGAGACCGAAGCGCAACTGGCGTTTTTTACTGAACGGCAATGCAGCTTAATTCAGGGCTATTTTTACTCAAAACCACTGACAGCAGCACAAATTCCGCCGTTTTGGCAGCAGCGCTAAGCTGCGGCGCTATGGCTTGATAAGATAAGCTGGCAGCGTGCTGCGACCAAAATGTGCCGGCGACTCGTTTGCCCCGGCACAGGCCTGCTATACTGCGCAGCCATACTACCCCGCTGCCAGGACTGTTATGCAACCTCACCTGCTTAAAGGCGCCCTGCTGTTACTCTTGGCTGAAGCCTGCTTTGCCGGTATTGGCGCTGTGGTGAAATACAGTAGCGACATGGCCAGCGAAGTACAAATTGTGTTTTTTCGTAACTTGTTTGCACTAGTACTGATGTTGCCTTTTCTATACCGGCACGGCTTTGCTATGCTGAAAACCCAGCGTTGGTACCTGCATGTAAGCCGGGCGCTGACCGGCCTGATTTCCATGTACTGTTTCTTTTATGTGCTATCAAAATTACCGCTGGCCCAGGCCATGATGGTGATTATGTTATCCCCTTTTATCGTGCCAATACTGGCGCGTTTCTGGCTGAATGAGCGGCCAAGCCGCATTACCCGTTTTGGCATTGCCCTTGGCTTTATCGGGGTTATTCTGGCCCTGCCAAGCCCGGATCCCAGTCTAAATCTGGTGTTACTGCTGGCGCTTTTTGCGGCATTTTTAGTTGCCATTACCAAAACCACCATCAGAGCAATGGCCAGCACTGAATCGGCGGTGCGCATCGTGTTTTATTTTTCCCTGCTAACGGCCGTGCTCTCTGCCATACCGGTGCCTTTTTACTGGCAACCTCTTGGCAGCGACGTGTGGCTGGCCTTTGCGGCAATGGGTGTGCTCGCCGCTGTTGGTCAGTTAGCTATGACCAGTGCCTTTGCCGTTGCCCCTGCCAGTGATATTGGCATGTGGACCTACAGCAGCGTGCTGTTCGCCGGTGCTTTTGGTTATTTATTCTGGCAAGAGCCGGTAACCTTAAGCTGGCTGGCTGGGGTGATTATTATTTTTTATGCGGGTTACGTTACCACCCGCCAGCGCCTGTTTTAGTTGCCGCGGTAACGCGCGATAGTAAGTAAAACGGCTAAGAACAAAGCTTTTGCCAACGAGGCTGGCACTGCGGCGCCGAACAGGCTAAAATACGCTCCCTTTTTCAGACGCGACAACACAGGTAACGACCACCAATGGGCAAAAAACTGCACATTAAAACCTGGGGCTGCCAGATGAATGAGTATGACTCTTCAAAAATGGCAGACCTGCTGGATGCAACACATGGCTACACCCTGACCGACGAGGCAGAAGATGCAGATGTTATTCTGCTCAATACCTGTTCCATCCGGGAGAAAGCACAGGAAAAAGTGTTTCATCAACTGGGTCGCTGGCGTCCACTTAAAGAAAAAAATCCGGATTTGATTATCGGGGTTGGTGGCTGTGTTGCCTCACAGGAAGGTAAAGCGATTCGTGAGCGCGCGCCTTTTGTTGATATTGTATTCGGCCCGCAAACCTTGCACCGCCTGCCAGAAATGATTAACGCCGTTAAGGGCTCCCATTCACCGGTAGTGGATGTATCATTTCCTGAAATAGAAAAATTTGACCGTCTGCCTGAACCTAAAGCAGAGGGTCCGACGGCCTTTGTCTCAATTATGGAAGGCTGCTCGAAATACTGCACCTTCTGTGTTGTGCCCTACACCCGGGGAGAGGAAGTGAGCCGGCCGTTAGACGACGTATTATTCGAAGTAGCCCAATTAGCGGCACAGGGCGTGCGTGAAGTTAACCTGCTGGGTCAGAACGTTAATGGCTATCGCGGTGACACTCATGATGGCAATATTTGTCATTTCTCAGAATTGTTACGCTTGGTGGCCGCGATTGATGGTATAGACCGGATCAGGTATACCACCTCGCACCCGATTGAATTTAGTGATGACATTATTGAAGTGTATCGCGACGTACCGGAACTGGTTGACCATTTACATTTGCCGGTGCAATCAGGCTCTGACCGCATTTTAAATTTAATGAAACGTGGCCACACTGCACTGGAATACAAAGCGCAAATTCGTAAGCTGAAGAAAATCCGGCCAAATTTAAGTATGTCATCCGACTTTATTATTGGTTTTCCCGGTGAAGACGATGCTGACTTTCAAGCCACCATGGACCTGATCCAGGCGATAGACTTTGATATGAGCTTCAGCTTTATCTACAGCGCACGTCCGGGCACACCAGCGGCAGATTTACCAGATGATGTCAGTGAAGAAGCAAAGAAGCAGCGCTTATATATTTTGCAGGACAGAATTAACCAGCAGGCGCTGAAAATTGCCCGCAATATGCTGGGTACGGAGCAGCGAATATTGGTTGAGGGGCCATCAAAAAAGAATATTATGGAACTGACCGGCCGCACTGAAAACAACCGGGTCGTTAATTTTGAAGGTTCGCCAGAAATGATTGGCCAGTTTGTCGACGTTAAAATTACCGACGTTTTCAGCAATTCATTACGTGGTGAATTACTGCGCACCGAGACTGAAATGGGCCTGCGCCGGGAAGTTGCTCCAGCCCAGATATTAGCCAGACAACCTAAAGCAGACCCTTTAGGTGTAACCACTTTTACGCCCTGAACCGGCCTTAACCGCGAGTGCACTATTGAACACTGACAACCTGAATGTAACTGAACTGGTACTGGAACCGGCCGACAATAACAGATTAAGCCTGTTGTGCGGCCCTTATGACGATAACTTAAAACATATTGAACGGCGTTTGCTGGTTGATATCAGCTATCGGGATAACCTGTTCAAAGTTGCCGGACCGGATGTTAATGTTGCCGCTGCTGCAGATATTCTGCGCCAGTTATTTCAACTTACCCGCGGTAATAAGCAACACGCAGAAGCCATTACCCCGGAGCAGGTGCATCTGACCATCAGTGAGAACTTTGATATTCAGTATCAACATGATCACGGCAGTACCGGCGATTTCAGCCTGAAAACCAAAAAAGGCTTAGTTAAAGCCCGTAACCCGAATCAGGCCAGCTATGTGGCCAATGTGCTTCGCCATGATGTGTGTTTTGGGATCGGTCCGGCGGGCACCGGCAAAACCTATCTGGCGGTAGCCTGTGCCGTTGATGCGCTGGAAAGCGGTCTGGTAAAACGCATTGTGTTAACCCGCCCCGCCGTGGAAGCCGGTGAAAAACTCGGTTTTTTACCTGGCGATTTGGCGCAGAAAGTCGACCCTTACCTGCGCCCTTTGTACGATGCATTGTTTGAGATGCTTGGCTTTGAAAAAGTGGAAAAGTATCTGGAGCGTGGCGTAATAGAGATTGCGCCGCTGGCGTATATGCGCGGCCGGACCCTGAACGATGCCTTTATTATTCTCGATGAAAGTCAGAATACCACGACAGAGCAGATGAAAATGTTTCTAACCCGTATTGGTTTTAGTGCCAAAGCGGTGATAACCGGTGACATTACTCAGGTTGACTTACCTCGTGGTCAGTATTCCGGTTTAAAACATGCGATTGATGTGCTAAGCGAGGTGGCTGAAATCAGCTTTAACTTTTTTAACGCCAAAGATGTGGTGCGTCACCCCATCGTTCAGCGTATTGTCCAGGCATATGAAAGCCACGAAGCCGAAAAGCTCAGGAACACCGCCGAACAATGAGTACCATCCTTGATTTGCAACTGGCCAGTGATACTGCCGGCATTCCGCAGCAGGCCGACTTTCAGCGCTGGCTTAACGCTGCGGTGCATCCCTTTCAGGCCGGGGCTGAGGTTACCGTGCGTATTGTCGATAACGCAGAAAGCCAGCAGCTTAATCTGCAGTACCGCAGTAAAGATAAACCGACCAATGTGCTGAGCTTTCCTTTTCAGGCACCGCCAGGAATTGAGCTGCCGTTACTTGGCGATCTGGTTATCTGCGCCCCGGTAGTGCAGGCCGAAGCATTGGTACAACATAAAACAGCTACCGACCACTGGGCCCATATGGTTGTGCACGGTTGCTTGCATTTGTTGGGATTTGACCATATAAATGACGACGATGCGGCAGAGATGGAAGCGGAAGAAATTCAAATTCTGGCCGGTCTTGGCATCAATAATCCCTATTTATTGGATGATAACTAGGTTTCTTATTACTAATGGAGCATAAGTTCACGAATGAGTGACGACAACCCCCACTCTAGCCGCGGTTCTGCCGGCAAAACCTGGTTAGAGCGTATCGCCAGTATTTTTAGTGCAGAGCCACAGGATATATCAGACCTGGAAGATATCATAAGCGAAGCGGCAAGAGGCGAGCTTATCGATAGTGACACCAAAAGCATGCTGCAAGGCGTGCTGGACGTATCAAAAATGCGGGCCCGCGACATTATGGTGCCACGCTCGCAAATGGCGACCATCGATATTGAACAACCGGTCAGCGCGTTCTTACCTATCTTACTTGAAAATAACCACAGCCGTTATCCGGTTGTCAACGAAGACAAAGATCACGTTGAAGGTATTCTACTGGTTAAAGACTTATTGCAATATGCCCTGGATCCGAATCAGACAGACTGGCATATCGGCGAGTTTTTACGCCCGGCAGTGATAATTCCCGAAAGTAAGCGGGTAGATGCGTTACTGAAAGAATTCCGACAAAAGCGCTACCATATGGCAATTGTGGTTGATGAATACGGCGGCGTATCCGGCCTGGTCACCATTGAAGATATTCTGGAACAAATCGTCGGCGAAATTGAAGATGAACACGACGATGAAGAAGATAACGATATTAAAAAAATGGCCTCCCGCGTATTTCAGGTGAGCGCCCTTACCCCGCTGGATGAATTTAACGAAAGCTTTGGTACCGGTTTTGACGAAGAAGATGCCGATACCATTGGTGGTATTGTGCTACATGCGTTTGGACATATGCCTGAGCGGGGCGAAAGTATTCAGCTGGGAGATCTGACCTTTAAAGTCAGTAAAGCCAATAGCCGGCGCTTACTGCAATTGCAGGTAATTAAAGCCAAGCAAAGCGTTGTTACTGAGGATAACGGATCATAATTACCGTCACCCAAACTACCCGCAAAGTTAAATCGGTCGCGGCTGCGCTGTTGCTCACCGGCGCCGGGGCGCTGAATACCCTGGCGTTTGCGCCCTTCACTCTGTGGTGGCTGCCTTTTTTCACCCTGGCAATCTTAGTGTTAGTGATCGGTCGGGTCAGCCATTGGCGCCAGGCGCTGTTTGCTGGCTTTTTCTATGGTGTTGGCTGGTTTGGTGTTGGTATTAGCTGGGTGCATGTCAGCATTGATCAGTTTGGCGGTTTACCGCTGATTGCCAGCCTGGGTTTAATGGCCTTGCTGGTGAGCTATCTGGCATTGTTCCCGGCACTTGCGGCGCTGCTTACATACTGGTTTACGCTAAAACGGCACAATGGAAAACGGCTTGCCGCTCTAACATTTGCCGCGCTTTGGGTTAGCATTGAATGGTTGCGCAGCACCCTGCTCACTGGTTTTCCATGGTTATCTCTGGGCTACAGCCAGACTAGTGCAGGCTTAGCCGACTTTGCACCAATAATTGGCGAAACCGGTATCAGCTTTATCCTGGCAGCCAGCGCGGCAGCATTAGCCCGCCTGTATCAGGGCGGCCCGGTATTATCCCGGGTTGGCCCGGCAGTAGTGGCAGGGGTAATTATGCTAAGCGCCCCTTTACTGCAACAGTTCAAAGGCTGGGATTACCAGAGCAACAGCGTCAATATTGTGATGGTGCAAGGCAATATAAAGCAGGATTTACGTTGGCAACCTGAGCAGGAGTGGCCAACCATGCTTAAGTATCTGGACCTGACCCGACCGCATTTCGCCGAAGCCGATATTGTGATCTGGCCTGAAGCGGCCATACCGCAACTGGAACCGATGGCTGAAGCCTTTCTGGATAACCTGAACAAAGCGGCTTTTTATAATGATGCCGCACTGATCACCGGAATACTGGACTATAACCTTTCAACCGAGCAAGCCTGGAACAATTTAATCGTGCTTGGCAAAGACACGGCCGGTGCAACGGAAGGCCAATACTTTTATGGCCATGCTAATCGTTTCAGCAAACACCATTTATTGCCCATTGGCGAATTTGTTCCTTTTGAGCAATGGCTGCGTCATCTGGCACCCATTTTTGATCTACCCATGAGCTCCTTTACCCGCGGCAGTTATGTGCAGCCTAATTTACTGGCGAATGATTATCAGCTGTTAAGTGCCATTTGCTTTGAAATTGCTTTTCCGCGCCAAATTCGCGCCAACTTTACCACTGACACCGATTTTATTCTGACCGTCAGCAACGATGCCTGGTTTGGAGACAGCATCGGCCCCCACCAGCACTTGCAAATAGCCCAGATGCGGGCCCGCGAGTTTGGCCGGCCGGTGTTACGTGCAACAAACAATGGCATCACCGCCTCTATTAAGCCCGACGGCACCATTGCCAAGCGGCTACCTCAGTTTAAAGAGGCCGTACTATCCGATACCCTAACCCTAAGCACTGGCCGTACCTGGTACAGTCGTTTTGGCGACTGGCCACTGGCTATCATTGTTGGCTTGGTGCTGCTTGGCACCTTAATCAACCTTCGTTTTACCAAACGTCAGCCTGACCCCTCTACTTTAAATCCACATTCCACCAACTTGCCTTCATCAGTAAAGCATCAGCGGTAAAGCAGCATTATTTACCTTTAAAAGAAACTAACGCTTCTAATTATTACATTTGGTTACATTTAAAACATTAACTAATTTCACAATAATTACACTTAACGGCTGTTTTCGGAAAGCTGACTTTTATTCTTTGCTTTACCTGTTTTTTTATGGCAAAACAAAGTGGTGTTAAACAATAAAGCAATGCGTTAAAGCGCCGACAGAGCGCGACAGATTACAAAAAATCAGCTGCAACGACTGATAAATCCAAAGGAAGTATTTGAATGAAACTAAATAAATTATCCACTATAGCTACCGCTACTTTGCTGGCAATGGGTGTTACAGCCGCTGCTGCCGCATCTGACAGAGTTATTATCCAGGTTGATAACAGCAAGAAAGGCGTGGTTAAAGCGCTTGCTAAACAGCTTGGCGGTGAAATTAAAGTTGACGCTGATGGTTTTATCGCCGCGCAGTTTAGCGGCAAATCGTTAAGTGAAATTAAAGGCCTGTTGAATAACCCACATATTAAGCTGGTTGAAGCCGATGTTCAACGCCACGCTATGGCGCTGTTCAACGATGATGCCGGTAATCCGGCAACTCAGCAATTAACCCCTTACGCAGTTTATCAGTCGCAGGCCAATCAGGTTGGTTTGAACTTAGGTAATACCAAAAAGGTGTGTGTCATCGACTCAGGCATTGCCCGTGACACCGGAGAAACCGGTGGTGGCAATAACGATTTCGACTGGTCAAATATTACGGGTACCAGCAATTCCGGCACCGGTGACTGGTTCCGTGATGGTGGCCCGCACGGTACCCATGTTGCCGGTACAATTGCAGCTGCCGATAATGGTATCGGTGTCATCGGCATGGCACCAGGCAACCCGATGCATATTATAAAAGTATTTAACGATGCAGGCTGGGGCTATTCCTCTGATTTAGCGTTCGCAGCGCAAAAATGTACTGAAGCTGGTGCCAAGATTATCAGTATGAGTTTAGGCGGTGGCGGTGCCAACAGCACTGAAGAAAACGCTTTTAACACCTTTACCAACAATGGTGGTTTAGTACTGGCAGCGGCAGGTAATGACGGCAATACCACCCGCTCTTACCCGGCAGGTTATGCTTCGGTAATGATGATCGGTGCTAACGATGCCAATAATAACATTGCTAGTTTTTCGCAGTACCCTTCATGTACAGTGACGTCTGGTCGTGGCAAAAATGCTACCACCACTACCAATGACGGTTTCTGTGTAGAAGCCTCTGCGGGCGGTGTGGATACCTTATCAACCTACCCGGCAGGCGGCACTTCAATGGTGACAGCAGTTGCCGACGGTGTTGGTTTTGCTGCAGCTCCTTCTGATAATACAGGTTCTTTGAACAACGCTACTTACCATATGGGTACAGCTCAAACTACTGATGCCGGTGCAAACGGTAAAATCTGTACAATTGACCGTGGTGTCGTCTCGTTTGCTGACAAAATTAATAACTGTGCAAACTCTGGTGGTATCGGCGCGATTGTAATCAACAACGTTGCTGGTGAAGGCCCGGTTTATATGGATGTTACCGGCGCCGCTAATATCCCGTCATACGGTGCAGCTTTAGAATCACGTAGCAACCTGGTAGGTGCTACTAACATTACTATTTCATCGTCAGCTAGCGACTATGGTTATATGAGCGGCACCTCGATGGCTACGCCGGCTGTTTCAGGTATTGCGGCGCTTGTATGGTCTAACTTCCCAAGCTGCAGCGGCACTGAAATTCGTAATGCCTTAAAAGCAACGGCACAAGATGCGGGCGCAGCGGGCAAGGACGTATACTTCGGCTACGGTATTGTGAAAGCGAAAGCGGCTTATGACTACCTGACAGCGAATGGCTGTACCGGTAGCGGCACTGGCGGTGGCGGCGGTGGTGGTACTGATCCAGAGCCAGAGCCATGTAAAGGCGGCCCAAGAAAATGTGGTTAATTATTTAACCCACTACTACTAGCCGGCATAATGCCGGCTTTTTATTAGCGCCAACCTGGCAAGTCTGATAGTTGCACCGCCTCATTCTCTTCAGACAGCTAGCCTGACTAAGCTGCACTGTTATTTTGCTGTGCTATTACTTTGCTTTGCTCATCGCCAGAAGATCCATTAGACTGAATGATAACGCTGTGTTTCAGGTGAAAATTAACCACTTATGATCGTTTTCTTCAGGTTAGTGCTGCTGGCATTATTGCTAAGCAACCCACTGTTACTCAGTCACGCCGAAACCGAATTTACCATTGTATACGCTGCTGAAATGGCAGAAGCGAATCATCCTGAAGCTAATTTTTCGCAACTGGCGACCTTATTACAGCAAGCTCGTCGCAAAAGTACACCCACCTTTTTTCTGTTTGGTGGCAGCAGTCTTGGCCCCAGCCCGCTTGGCTTTTTTGACCGCGGCGCGCATATAATAGATATTCTTAATAGTTTAGAACCAGACGCGATGGCAGTTTCGCACCGTGATTTTGCATTTTTGTCAGAAGAATTGTCACAACGAGCCTATGAGGCCGCCTTCCCCCTGGTGTTAAGCAACCTGTACGACCCGATGACAGAGGGTAATCTTGATGGCCTGGTAGACAGTATTCTGGTGCAGCAGGGTGACATTAAACTGGGTGTGATTGCGCTGGTCGCACCTTATGTTATTCAGCAATATGCGCTGGACAGATTACAGGTCACCCCCGCCGAGCAGGCTATTACCCTGCAGGCAGCAAAACTAAAAGCGCAGGGTGCGAACCTTGTGGTAGTAATGCACACGACCGAACTGGATTTTTTACCCGACTTGCTGGCAAAGGGCACTATTAACCTGGCATTTCGCAATAATTATGATGGTAAGCAACTGCTGCCCAACCAGCCCAATATTATCCTGCAACAGCAACTGAATCAGGCGGTAATTGTTGAGGCTAAATTAGATACTGATCTCAAGCTGGACAAGCTAAAGACCAGCTACATTGATTTGGCGACGTTACCAGCAGAGCCGGAGATAGCCAGAAAAATTGCTACGCACACTCAACGTTTGCAATTGTTATTGCAAGAACCCCTGGGACACACCGTGCTAGACTTTACCACCCGCCGGGATGACGTGCGTAACAGAGAGAATGCGTTTGCTAATTTTGTGGCCGATACCCTGAGAAACTACACTGATGCACAGCTGGCGTTTATCAACAGCGGCACCATCCGTGGGGTGAAAGATTACCCGGCGGGTACCTTGCTTACCCGGGGAGACATTCTGGCTGAACTACCCTTTCGCAATACGCCGGTGCTGCTGCAACTTAGCGGCCAGGATTTAGTCAGCATTTTTGAACATGGGCTCAGTGGCTTAGATAACCAGCGCGGATTCTTTTTACAGGTCTCCGGTTTTACGCTGCTTTTTGACAGTACTGCGCCAGCAGGTAACAGGGTTGTCAAACTGTTGGTTAATGGCGACCCCGTTATCAGCGATAAAATGTATAACGTTGCCACAGTAGAGTATCTGGCCGAGGGCGGTGATGGTTTTGAGATTTTAGAGAAACGCAGCAAACTGAATTTCTTTAACCCCAGCGATCGAAACATTGCAGATATTATTGCCGCCGCCATTAAAAAGCAGCAGACCATTACTCTGGTAACAGACGGCCGGCTGCACGATATCAGCCAGCAGGCTAAGCCATGAGTTCACCTTCTAAACGTTATTACTCCAGCGCCAGATTATTATTTGCTTCATTATTACTAAGCCTGCTGCTGTTTATTTTACTGAGTTTGATGTTTTATCATCGTCTGCACCAGGCGCAGCAAATTGTCAGCAGAGTTGCAGAACAAGGCATTCCTGCGGTACTGGAAGCCAGCCTGGTACACGATAAAGTGAAGGAACTTAATCTGCAATCAGAGCTATTACGCAATGCAGTCAGCCAGGCAGCAAGGGACAGAGCGTCACAGCAGATACGGCAGATTATTGTTCAGATAAGCAGTCTTGATCATCAGCAATATGTGCAACACCAGTATCAGCAACAGCGGCTGCAACTGATTGCTGATGAAGCCCGCGCTCTGGACATGCTGATTGCCGAGCGGCTGGTTCTGCAGCAGCAAAGCCGCAGCTGGCTGGACAAATTAAGTCAACTGCAACAACAGAGTCAGCAATTGAGAGCCAATCAGCCCTGGCTGCTAAGCTATTCAGGGTTACTACGTGATATTACCGCCCTGTACAGCATTGACCGCTTATATAACCTGCGCCAAAGTCGTACAGAACTAAATAAGGCGTTGGCAGGCAATAAAATAATGCTTAACCAGTTAAGCGCCACGGTACAACCAGCCGCACAAGTGCTGTACCAGCAACTGCTGGCTGCATTGATGTCTGAGCAAGGGATCCTGGCGCTACTAGAGGCAGAATTAAGCAATATTGCCAAAGCCACCGGCAAGGCAAACTTTTTACGCAGTCTGGTGACTGACTACGCCAGCGAAACCGAGCTTAATGCTTATCAGTCCGCGGCGTCACTGATGCAGTTAAGTCAGCAATCCTCGAATTCACTTGCCCGGCAAAACCGGTTAAGTGCCGCTCTGGCACTGGCCGCTATACTGTTGCTGCTGGCGATGATGTTTTATACCCAGAAACGGGTAATTCAGCGTTTAAAATTACTTAATGAAAAAGTGCAGGCTGGCACTGGTTTTACGGATGACGACCGTTTGTTCAGCAGTAATGATGAAATTGCAGACATTGCCCGTTCTTTTAACCAGTATAGTAATACTGGTTACGGCCCAGCAAACGGCATTAGAACGTCAGTCTTTAACGGATGGCCTGACTGGCATCGCCAATCGCCGCCACTTCGACGCCCATTTACACAGCGCCGTGGCAATGGCTAAAAGAATGAAACAGACGCTGGCAGTGATCCTGTTGGACGTTGACGACTTCAAAGCGTATAACGACAGCTACGGCCATCTTGCCGGTGATGACACCTTAAAAGCGATAGCAAACACCCTGGCAACCACCTTGCAGCGTCAGGTCGATCTGGTTGCCCGTTATGGTGGAGAAGAATTTGCCTGCGTCCTGCCGAATACCAGCCCGGAGCAAGCATTCATTATGGCGGAACAATTGCGACTGGAAATATTAGCCTTAATGCTGCCTCACCAGGCCAGTCCAACAGCCGGCTTTGTTACCATTAGCCTGGGTATCGCCAGCCTGAAACTGGGCCAGGACATCAGCGATAAAGTCTTGCTGAATCAGGCAGACAAAGCCTTATATCAGGCAAAAAGTCAGGGCCGAAACTGCACCGTCATGTTATAACTTTGGGGCTTAGCGGATCACCTTAACCCCTATTTCCAGTTCGACGCTCTGCTGCAGCTTTTGCTCAATACGCCGTTTTACCCGGTCCATAGTGGCATCGTCCACTGCACTGCCTGATACCAGGGTCAGGCTGATCCTAAGCGGCGTTCCAGGTCGGACACTCACATCCCGCAGTTTTACTTCTTCCAGCTCTAAGCCATCCAGCTGCTGCACTACCTGATGCTCTGCCACCATATGACCAAAGCCAATAGCCAGTGGAATACACAAGATAGCAGCCAGGATCAGGGTGAGTGCCAAACCGCGCTTCGCCCGGTGAAACGGGCTGTATCCCAGAAACATAAAGGTAATTACGGCGGCTAAAATTATTCCGACCAGGTTAGTCAGAAACAATAAGAAGGCGCCCCAGAACACCGTGAAATCGAGCCAACCAAGGCCAATACCGGCCACCGCTAAAGGCGGCACCAGCGCTACCGCTATCGCCACGCCAGCTAAGCTTTTCGCTACCTCTGCCCGCGCATGGGCATAGGCGCCGGCAATACCGGATATGACCGCTACTCCTAAATCAAGTAAGGTTGGGCTTATTCTTGCCGCTATTTCGCTGTTAATGGTTGTTAGCGGGATAAACCAGGTCGCTACCATGGCACAGCCCATGGCCAAACCGGTACCGACCGCAATGCTGCGACTGCTGATGAGCATTAAACTCACATCCTGACGCAGCGTACCCAGTGCCATTGAGACAATGGGCCCCATTAATGGCGCTAAGATCATCGCGCCAATGATCACCGGAGTAGAGTTAGCAAATAAGCCAAATACGGCCAGTAAGGTCGCCAGCACCATCAGGGTTAAATACGATGAGGACGCCTTTGCGCTCTCGCGCATCGCCATAAATAACTCTTTAAACTCGTCCGTTGCAGCATGATGGATCCATGGCAGCGGATAGGTCACTAATTCGCTCTTTGCTTTACCGGCAGGCAACGCTTTGGTTCTGACTGCTTCTTTGCTCTCTGTTTCAGCCTCTTCCAGTGCCAGATAGCGTCCCGGTGCCAGCAGCAATACCCTCGGCTCCACTTTCAAATGCAAGACACTGTTCTTTTCAATTAAACCATCATGGGTGTAACTGATCAGTTTTGGACTGCTGATCATCAGGCTACGGCTTTTAACATGGCCGACAAAAGACGGGGTGTTATTATTCCAGTAATCGCGTAAAAACAGCGAAGCAAATAAAAACCTGAGCATTTCAAACACACTTCGTGGTGCCAGTATCAACGCGTGTAACATACCATCGTTAACGCTGGAGTCCGCCACCAGCCGCCTTGACAATACCGAGCTGCGGCCATGCTCAACCACCACAATCCCCAGTGCGGCGGTATCAACAATTTTTTCTTTATGGGTGGTAATTTTAAAGGCGTTGAACGTTACCTTGCCAATACCTTTTACCAACCGGACAAACCGTTTAAGCCGCTTCGCCAGAGGCTCAGCCAGTGCTTCTCCCGGAGTTAAGGTTAATGCGTCACCTATTACCACCGAGTTAAATACCGGTACGTCGTTACATAACAGTAAATCAGCCTCGGTGGCGTTGTTGTTTAAGGCATCGGTTAGCGCCTCTTCCATTTTGCCGGCAATGCCAAAGCCATAACGGGCATGTTTCATTTCCGGGTGAGGGAGCAGCGCCAGGGTTAATTGCTGGCGCTGGATTTGCAGTACTAACTCGCGCAGTAGCTCGTCGCTCAGGTAGCATACTATACGACTACCGGCGATAAACCCGGCAGGCTGTTCAGGATTAAATACCTGAATTTTCAGCGCGGCAAAGCCCTCTCCTAACCGGGCACGCAATAACGGCAATAACTGCTGCTGTACCCGTTGCTCATCCAGATCGGCGTACAGCACCACAATGGGCTGGTCTGCGCGCGTGCTATTCATCCAGAGCACCATTAACCAGTTCGGCAATTTCAGCCAAACGTTGCATGGCCCGGCCATTAACCGATTTTTTCGGATACTGACCGCGTCGATTCAGCTCACCGGCTTCTTCACCGGTTAACAGTGCCAGTGCTTCATCGACGGTTCTCACCACATAAATATGAAACTTTTGCTCGGCTACTGCGGCTATCACTTCATCGCGCAGAACCAGATTAAGCTGATTGCTGGCCGGAATAATAACCCCTTGCTCGCCGGTCAGTCCGCGTGACTGACACAACCGGAAAAAGCCTTCAATTTTTTCGTTAACCCCACCAATTGCCTGCACCTGACCATGTTGGTTAATCGAACCGGTTACTGCCAGGCTCTGTTCAATGGGTATATCGGTTATGGCAGAAATAAGGGCGCACACTTCGGCCAGGGAGGCGCTATCACCATCAATATGGCCATACGACTGCTCCATCGCAATGTTGGCGCACAGTGTTAGCGGGAAATTGCGGGCATACTTAGCCCCGAGATACCCGGTCAGTAATAACACCCCTTTGGAGTGTATCGCCTTACCCAGTTCAACTTCCCGTTCGATATCAATAACCCCACTGGAGCCGGCAAATACGGTGGCACTGACCCTGGCCGGCGTCCCAAAGGCAGTATCACCAATCTCCAGTACCGTCAGACCATTAATTTTGCCGACCGCCATGCCGTCGGTATCAATTAAAATCTGGCCTTCCTGAATATCTTCAAGAAACCCCTCGCTGATGCGGCCGGTACGATGCTGCTTGCCCTGCAAGGCTTGCTGGACGTGAGTTTCATTCAGAATGTCGCTGTCGGCCTGGGCCGCGTAGTAACAGGATTCACGTACCAGCTCCAGTACATCAGCAAAGCGGGCTGATAGCTTGCGCTGGTGCTCTGCCTGCCGGAAACTGAATTGCAATAACTGGCGCAGACCGCACTGCGTTAGCTTGGTAATATTAAGCTGTTGCATTTGCAGCTGAATTTGCCGCGACATGTAGCTTAGTGTTTGTTCGTTATACGGCAGATAGTGCTCGAAATCAGCCAGTACTCTGAACAGCTCGTTAAACTCTTCGTCTACCTCCTGTACCAGATAATAAAGATCACGCGACCCTAACAGCACCACTTTGACGTTAAGCGGAATAGCCCTTGGGGTAATAATGGTAGAGTTTGTTACCGCATGTTCGCTTAAGGTATCAATTACCACTTCACCGCTTTTTAAAGCCAGCTTAAGCGCGTCCCATACCGAGGCCTGAGAGAGCAAGCGGTCGGCATCCAGAATTAAATAACCGCCATTTGCTTTGTGCAGCGCGCCAGGGCGGATCATCCGGTAATTGGTATAAAGGGCACCGCTGGACGAGTTATATTCTACCCGGCCAAACAAATTGCCATAACTGGGATTGGGTTCAAAAATAATTGGCGCGCCGGACATCGCTTCATGATGCACCAGTACATTAGGAACAAATTCTTCGACAAAAATTTCCCGGCTGTCTATCTCTTCCTGTTTTTCAGCGTCGGATTCATCAGGCAGCAGTTCCAGCACTGCTTTTACTAAATGCGGCCGCATTTCTTTTAAATATTTCAGCACACCAAGCTCGGTGCTGTAATCATGCTCCAGATGCTTGAGCATCGGCTTAATGGCTTGTTCGATGGTGTCTTTACGAAGCGTTCTCAGGTTTTCTGACAGCTCACGTTTCCAGCGTGGCAATTCCAGCAGGGCATCGTTTAATACCGTCTCCAGCTCCGACACAACGCCGTAAAAGTACTGCCGCTGCTCGTCAGTCATTTTGCTGAATTCACTGTCTTCCAATGGCTTACCGTCAATAATGGGCGAAAAACTCACTGCACCATTGTCTTCAAACAGCACCACATGTTTTTCCAGTGCGGTTTTTTCGACCCGCTCAATGGCCAGGTCGTAGCGATCGTCAAACTGGCGGGCAATGGCTTTTTTCTTGCGCTGATAGCCCGGATTATCAAAGGCGGCCGGAAAGGTATCCAGCAATTCATCAATTAAGGCTTCCAGCTTTTTTACCAGTATACGGCCATCACCAGGCAGTAACCGCAGGGTATTAGGAACGCGCTCGTCATCAAAATTATTCAGGTAGCACCATTCATTGGCCGTCGCTTTCTCCGCTGCGGCATGCTGCAAAATATCCTGCACCAGGGTAAAGCGGCCTAATGCCGGTTCGCCCATCACATACAGGTTATAACCGGGCATATCCATACCAATGGCAAATGCCAGTGCTGATTTAGCCCGCTCCTGGCCAATAAAACCCGGTATCAGCTCAGCGGTCGCCAGTGCTTGTTCAATCTGATCATCTTGCAAAATGGGGCCTAGCTGAGCCGGGTCGAGCGCTAAAGACAAATGGCTATGGGTCATGTCATCCCTTATTAACAACAAAATATAATGCAAACGCAATTGCCGACATACTACCAAAAACATGCTGTGCTGTGCTGGCTATTTTATTTTTTCAGTTTCCTGATTAAAGGATCTGGCCATCGCGCCGATACAAGCTTAGCAACAGAAATTAACCTTAGCCGGGGGCATTATGAACGAGCAAAATTGTCTGCAGAAAATTCGCAATCTTGGTGTCCGGTTACAGGAACTGGAATTGGTGCAAGTAGCACCGGGCAAGTCTTATACTGCTACGGCGCTGAACTTTTTGTTTGCCGACCATGGTGCAACGCGCCCTGCCGGGATACCACTGGACCATACGTTGCGTGCCTTAGGAGAGATTATCGTCGCCAACAGAAAAGTGCATTTCAGCCGGCTTGACCCCGATAGCATTGTTGATTTTTTCTGCCGTTTTTACCGGGTTCATTGAAATAAGCAAATTTTTGAAATACCTTTGCTGGTGGCCGGGTCTTATAACTGACTCTGACAACCAAAAGGTAAAATCTGATGAAATCACTAAATAAAACCCAACTTTCTTTTGCGCTTGGCGCCATGGCTTTAGGTTCTGTTGCCGCCGGTGCGGCGCATGCCGACACCAACCCTTTTGCAGCTGCTGAACTTAGCATGGCGTATCAGCTTGCCGCTACCGAGGGTAAATGTGGCGAAGGCAAATGTGGCGCCGATAAAGCCAAAGACAAAGCTAAAGATAAAGCTGCAGAAAAAAGCCAGGAAATGAAATGTGGTGAAGGCAAATGTGGTGCTGATAAAGCTAAAGCAAAAGCAAAAGCCGAAGATAAAGCCAAAGAAATGAAGTGCGGCGAAGGCAAGTGTGGCGCCGATAAAGCCAAAGCAAAAGCCGAAGATAAAGCGGCAGAAAAAAGTAAAGAAATGAAGTGTGGCGAAGGCAAATGCGGTGCGGCGTAAGCGGTGAATGTTAAAGCCTCATTAACCGGAGCAGGCCTTGGCCTGCGCCGGGAAATGCTCAGTGAAGTGCTGGCGACCACCCGCCCGGTAGCGGATTTTTTTGAAGTCGCCCCGGAAAACTGGTTGCCTTACGGTGGTAAACTGGCCAGTCAGTTTAAAGCGCTGACCGAGCGTCATGCCTTTGCCTGCCATGGCTTATCTTTGTCAATTGGCAGTCCCGACCCACTCGATATTAATTTTATTAAACAGTTAAAGGTGTTTTTTCGGGAACACAATATCAAGCTGTACAGCGAACACTTAAGTTATTGTTCTGCTAAAGGGCATTTATACGACTTAATGCCTATTCCCTTTACCGAAGAAGCCGCCCGTTATGTCGCCGCCCGGATACGCACGGTACAGGATATTCTGGAACAACCCCTGATTCTGGAAAATGTGTCTTATTATGCTGCGCCTGGCCAGCAGATAAGCGAGCTGGACTTTATTGGTGAAGTACTCGAACAAGCCAATTGCCAACTACTACTTGATGTTAATAATATTTATGTTAACTCGGTAAATCATGGCTATGACGCCGCTGCGTTTCTGCGGGCGTTACCCTCTGAGCGCGTGGCCTACTATCACGTAGCCGGTCATTATCAGGAAGCACCGGATTTACTGGTCGATACTCATGGTGCCGATATTCCGGATCCGGTTTGGCAGTTACTGCAACAGGCGTACCTGCAGCACGGCGTAAAACCCACCTTATATGAGCGCGATTTTAATATTCCGGCGCTTAGCAGCTTGCAGCACGAACTGGATACGATCAGAGTGATGCAACAACAGGCACTTAACGCCAGCAGCCAAAAAACCGGTTCGCAAAAACATAGTTCGCCAAAGACTGCCGTATTATGAGTTCTCACCCCATTAATTCTGACAGCAACACGACCAGCGATAACGACTTTAAACAGCTGCAACTGCAGTTCGCGGCTTATATTCGTGATCCTGGCAACTGCCCGCCGCCGCAAGGGCTCGAAGCGCGTCGGTTAAAGGTATACCGAGACCTGTTTTTTAATAATGTTAAAGGCTTTCTCGACACGGCGTTTCCGGTGTTAAAAACCCTGTACAGCGACAGCGCCTGGACGGCACTGGCCCAGCAATTTTTTAGTAAGTATGCCTGCCACAGCCCTTACTTTTTGCATATTGCCGAGCAATTTGTGGCATTTTTGCAAGACTACCCGCCGACAGAGACGGATCCGGCTTTTTTAGCGGAGTTGGCGCATTACGAATGGGCGGAGCTGTATATCGCTACCCAGGTGCTAAGCCAGCCCCAGCCTTTACTTGAGTCCGGGCAATTAACTGGCACACAGCTCGAAAGTACCCGGTTGCAGCTGTCTGAGCTGGCCATGCTCTGCGCTTACCAGTGGCCAGTGCAGCAAATATGCACCGATTTTCAACCTGCTGAACCGGGGCAGCCCGTTTTTTTCTTGCTGTATCGCAACACAGAGCATGAAGTTAAATTTGTGCAGCTTAACCAGGCCACCTTATTATTGCTAAATCATTTAGCAGAGCAGCCCGGTCTGACATTTCCCGCATTAATACATACCATCAGCGCGCAATTACCCGGCTTATCTGAGCAGCAATTACAACAGGGCGCCCTGCCCTTGTTGCAGGATTTAGCCCAAAAAGGCGCGATTCACGGTTATCAAGGTTAAGCTTTTTTCAATAAAAAAGCGGGTCGACAACAAAACAGTGAAATAACACTACGTCAGCCACGGTCTTGTTATGCATGGTGATTCTAGCAACAAATTAACAGGCAAGGTTTATGTTAAAGCGACTCTATTCTTATTATCAACGAACGGTCAGCCGTCTGGCGCAGGTCAGTGGCCTGGCGCCCTTGCTATTGCGGCTTATACTGGCACCAGTGCTTATTCAGGCCGGCTGGAATAAATTTAGTCATTTTGACAATACCGTCGCCTGGTTTGGTAACAGTGACTGGGGCTTAGGTTTGCCGCTGCCAGCACTGTTAGCCGGCCTGGCAATTGCCGCTGAGTTAATCGGCGGAGCCTTGTTACTAATGGGGTTACTGACCCGGCTGGTGGCAATACCTTTATTAATAACCATGCTAATCGCTATTTTTGCGGTGCATCTGCCCTACGGCTGGCCTGCCATAGCAGATAGCAGCAGCTGGCTGGCCGATGGCACGATTTTACTGAACGAGCGGGTAATGGACAGCAGCGAAAAAATTGAAGCCGCCCGCAGTCTGTTGCAACAACACGGTAATTACGACTGGCTCACCTCAAGCGGCAAACTGGTGATCCTGAACAATGGCATTGAATTTGCGGCCATGTATTTAGCCATGTTGCTAAGCCTGCTGTTTAGTGGCGGCGGGCGTTATGTCAGCGTTGATTACTGGCTTCATCGCTACTGTCAGCCGCTTTACTCTGGCGTTGCCAGGCACTAATGCGGCCAGCCACCTTAATTACCTTAAATGATTGCTTTACAGGTTCAGCTTATGTCCATTACGCTTACGGCCCATGCAACCAAGCAAAAGTCCCGATTAATGTCGACATCACGAAAGACACTGCTCACTTTGCCGGTCTCTTTATTTAAGCGCAAAGCACAAAGCAACAGCCAGCGCTATGAGCAGTTGGTAAGGCTGTATCATGCGGATTTATACCGGTACGCTTTTTGGTTATGCCGCGACCAGCATATTGCCGAAGACATTGTGCAGGATACGTTTTTACGGGCCTGGAAAGCGCTGGATTCGTTACTGGACGACAACGCGGCGAAAAGCTGGCTTATTACTATTCTGCGCCGGGAAAACGCGCGGCGGTTTGAGCGAAAACAGCTGGATTACAGTGATGTTGAGCAAGAGAATCTAACCGATGATATTAACCCGGCATTAGAGCAGCAATATGATAATGCCGTGCTGCAACAACAGTTACTGCTGTTACCACCTGAATATGGCGAGCCCTTGCTATTGCAGGCCTTAGCAGGTTTTAGCAGCGACGAAATTGGCCAACTACTAGGTTTAAACGTAAATACCGTGAACACCCGCTTATTCCGGGCCCGGCACTTACTGAAGCAGCGCCTGACCGCGCAAGAAAAGGGGTAAAGCGATGGTTGATTTATCATTAAGACAGGCTCTGATTGCCGATCCACAGGCCCGCTCTGCCAAGCTCGCACAGGCCGTTGCCGCCGATCCTCAGTTACAACAACTGCAACGCCAGTTACTGCTGGACCAGGTGCGCATTATGCAAGCACTTACCCTGGATGTGCCCGATACCTTAGCGGTAAAACTGCTACGCCAGCAAATGCAGCTAACTCAGAAAACGCAAACTAGGCGTTTTACCGGCGCTATTGCCTTAGCCGCATCTATCGCCTTTGTTGCCGGCCTGACCCTGAACTGGTTTAACTATGGCTTTCCTGACATGACCTTAGGCCAGCATGCGTTGGCGCATGTGTATCATGAAGCACCCTATATGGACCAGATGCTGGCGCCGCAACCGCTGATTCAGGTTAACGCTAAGCTGGCAAGCTTTGGCGCTGAACTGACAGACTGGTCGCAATCTATTGTTTATTCAAATTTTTGTGATTTTCGCGGCACCCGTTCGTTACATTTAGTGATGCAAACCGAACAAGGGTTGGCAACAGTGTTTGTGGTACCAGCGGATAATCAGCTGAAATTTGAGCATAATTTCTCTGATGGCACCTATCGCGGTCGCAGTGTAGCGCTAAAAAACGCTGATTTAGTGGTAGTCAGTGAAAATGAGCAGGATTTACAGCAATTACCCGCTAAACTTCAGCAACAGCTTAAATTTATTTAACGCAGTATGGTATGGCGCAGGGAAGCAGAATGACCGACAAAAATCAGGCAGAATGGCTGTTAATTCAGCAAAGTTATGACAAGCAAGAGCAGCAGGCATTATGGCTAAAAGTTGTCACCATTCTGGTATGGCTGTGGTTGCTGAAAAACGCCGCAGCCATTGAGCTGCAACTCGGTGTTGTTGGCTTATTCTGGCTGCATGAAGCCATCCTTAAAACCTTTCAGCTACGCGCCGCCAACCGTTTACTGCAACTGGAGCAGGCCATACTGCAGGCTCAGGATATTGGTTGTCAGTGGCACAGCCAGTGGCAATATCAGCGGCAAAACCCGTTACAGCTAATACAGGGCTATGCCAAACAGGCCGTCAAACCCACGGTGGCAGTAACTTACCTGGCGCTCATAGCCGCCAGCCTGCTACGGCTTTGGCTGTAGCAGCAAAGCTCGCTCTGATTACTATTTCCGGTTAGAGCCAAAGCGGACATTTTTTTTTCAGTATCTCACAATAAACGCCGCGTAAATCTAAAGTTGAAGCACCAACTACAGAGAGGGAAACACCTTGCTGGCATTGCCCGCATTGTCAGATAGCGTTATTGCATCTGGCGTCAGTGTTAGTAGCACGGCCTCAGGGACAACCTGACGGCTGAACCTGAGGGATGTAGGGTGAACGAATACTGGCCGGAAACGGCTGGAGGGGTGGCTGGGACGGTTTACGCTACGCTCCAGCCGCTCCAAAGCTTTGCGTAACTACAAATGACATGTCCATCATGTTGTACATGTTAAGGTTTGAGGCTATACTTGTCCTGTGAAACGTACATGTGGAGGTTGTATGAGAATTGTGTCTTTTACTGAAGCAAGAAATAGCCTGAAAGCGGTTTTAGATTCCGTCGTTAATGACGCAGATACAGCAGTCATTACTCGCCGTGATTCGGAAGATGCTGTTGTTATGTCGCTGGACTACTACAACAGTCTGATGGAAACGGTTCACTTACTGCGCTCACCTGCCAATGCTGAGCATTTGAATCGCTCAATTGAACAATTCAAAGCAGGTAAGATAACCTGCAGAGACTTGATTGATGAGTAGTCGTTTGCTGTCATGGACTGACGAATCCTGGAGCGATTACCTTTATTGGCAAACCCAGGACAAAAAAAAGCTCAAACGAATAAACAAGCTTATAAACGACGTTAGACGCTCACCGTTTGAAGGTATTGGTAAGCCTGAGCCGTTAAAGGAAAACCTAGCTGGTTTTTGGTCCCGACGTATAGATGATACGAACAGGTTGGTGTACGCAGTTGATGATAATACGATTACGATAATCTCGTGCCGTTATCACTATTAGACTCGGCCCTTGCAAAAGGCAGCTAATAAGTTACTGCACCGGAAAAATAACTCGTTGACGCTCGTCATTTTTCGGAGAGTAAAGCGTGAGAGCCATGAAAACAAGAATCGCAGCACTTGGTGTAATCTGTGTGTTTTTGACTGGATGTGCTTTTGTTCCTTCCGTCAAAAACAAGCTTTCGGTTCGTCCAGTTAAGTATGTACCGTGTTTGGAAAACATGGCGGCAAGTACTTCTTGTGGTTCTGTTACCGTACCTCCAGATGAAGCGGAAGGTTTTGTCGTGATTGTTGGTTGGAAACGATATGAAGAAATCACCGAATCAGCAGGGCAAAAAAAGTTGATTCAAGAACAGATGCACAAGAAATTTCATGATTTCGCTACAAGTGAAGTAGTCTCCCGTGATTATTGCCATTTAGCAAGTGTGCCAAGAGATAAACAGAATATTATGCGCTGGGAAGGATCGGGAGATCGGGGTATCTATGTTGTTTGTACTGAGTAAATACTCTGACAAGCGACCGCACCGGACAAATTCCCACCCTCACCTTTTGTGCAAAAATACGCACAAACTGGCAATGAATATGCCGTCTGGTCAGAGCCCAATGCATAACCGCAACATGCTGCGGGTTTTATAGGGAGAATTGATGCAATCTACAATTAAGAAAATGTTATTTAATTTTGGCGGCTATTCTTTTTGGGTTCTACTGGTTTGCTGGGGCTCTCTATTTCTTGTTCTTAAGAGTTGCCAAACGCTTTGCCATCATACTGTTGTAAATACTGTTTCATCACCAAGTGGTGAGCAAGTGGCAGAAGCTTGTCATCAGTGTCTCAGATCTTTATAAAGCTCGCAGCATCAATCCTAATGGTAGAAAAAGTGCTGACTTAAAAGTAAGTTATCAGTATCGTGAGCTCCAAAACCAATGACTAAATTTTATCGCCAGCAAACAGCGCTGGCTGCGACATCATCCTGCTGCGCGGCTTAACTTACGCCACAGATACAAGCCATACCAGGCATTAAACCAGAAGCCGCAATAGACAATAGCGGTGACATACAACTCACGCGAAACATATAACGGGATGGCGATGGTATTGACCAGTAACCAGAACCACCAGGTTTCCAGCTTACGGTTCATTAGCAAAAACTGGGCGATAAGGCTGAACATTAAAATAGAGGAGTCAATATAGGGGGCATAGCCATTGGTCAGGCTGTGCAACATAAAACCATGCGCCGCAGTAACAAGCAGTGCCAGCGCAGTAAACAGCAATAATTTTGTCGGGCGGGTGCTGCTTACCCGCTTGATGCCAGAGGCCCGGCCCCACTGATACCAGCCGATAACATTAGTAATAATAAAAAACAGCATCAGCATACTTTCAGCATACAGCTGCACCTGAACAAATAATGCCGCAAATAAAGCGCAGCCAATAATACCCAGCCACCAGGTATGAATACTGTTTCGTGCCGCCAGAAATACTGCCAATAGGTAAAAACCATTAGCCGCATACTCAAGCTGACTGAGGCTAATGGCCTGCGTGATATCAGTCAAGGCCATTACTGTGGTTGTCATTATTTATCAAGCCCACCCAGACACAGGTATTTAATGTCCATATAATCAGCCAGGCCATATTTAGACCCTTCACGGCCATAGCCAGATTGTTTTACCCCACCAAAGGGTGCAACGGGGTTGGATATCATGCCTTCATTAACACCCACCATGCCATAATGTAAGCCTTCGGCTGCCCGCCAGATGCGGCCAATATCCCGGCTGTAGAAGTAGGCTGCTAAACCAAATTCGGTCGCATTGGCCAGCTTTATGGCCTCTGCTTCATCATTAAAGCTTTGAATTGCCGCTACCGGGCCAAATATTTCCTGCTGCGCCAGTGCCATATCATTGTTGACGCCGGTAACTAAGGTTGGTAAATAAAATAGGCTGTCTGCTGCCTGGCGTTTACCACCACAATGTACCTTAGCGCCGTTTTCGGTTGCTTGCTGCAGCAGCTCGTCAACTTTGTCGCAGGCTTCGTCGCTGATCAGCGGGCCAATATCGACTTTATCATCGGTACCGTTGCCAAGTTTCAGCTTGCCAATAGCCTGTTGCAGTTTTTCGGTAAAGGCATCCAGCACTCTGTCCTGCACCAGGATCCGGTTGGTACAGACACAGGTTTGGCCGGCATTACGAAATTTAGAGGCCATTAAACCGTCAATGGCCGCATCCAGGTCGGCGTCATCGAATACGATAAAGGGGGCATTGCCACCCAGCTCCAATGAGACCCGCTTGACCGTGTCTGCACACTGCTTTGCCAGTTGTTTGCCAATGTTGGTTGAGCCGGTAAAGCTAAACTTAGCTACTCTGGGATCTTCAGTAAGTACCTTACCAATCGCTTTTGCATCGGTACTGACCACCACGTTAAATACCCCGGCCGGGATGCCAGCGCGATCTGCCAGTTCCGCCATGGCAAGTGCCGATAAAGGCGTAAGCTGAGCAGGTTTAACCACAAAGGTGCAGCCTGCGGCAAGTGCAGCCGCCGCTTTGCGGGCAATCATGGCATTGGGGAAGTTCCAGGGAGTAATGGCCGCGACCACGCCGACCGGCTGTTTTAAGACAATGATTCGTTGATCACTGCTTTTGGCCGGAATAGTATCGCCGTAAACCCGCTTGGCTTCTTCGGCAAACCATTCCAGATAAGAGGCGCCATAGGCAATTTCGCCCTTAGCTTCGGCTAACGGCTTGCCCTGTTCCAGTGTTAACAGCAGACCTAAATCGTCCTGATGCTCCAGCATCAGTTGTTGCCAGCGCATTAATAATTTTGCCCGTTCTGCTGCCGGGCGTGCCGCCCAGTCAGCCTGCGCCGTATCGGCTGCGGCCACTGCTTTCTTTGCGTCTGCAGCTGTTGCATCAGCTACCGTGCCAATGATCTCGCCGTTTGCCGGGTTGGTGACATTAAAAGAACGCGCTGCGCTCTGCCAGTTACCCTGCCAGTAAGATGCATACTTTAATAACGCCTGATCGTGTAGTTTACCCATACCCCCTCCTTATTCGAATAGCAGAAACTGTAAACCTGACTAACAGACAAGCTGGCAGCCACAGAGGTTCAGTCAATCTGTACTTTGTAGTGTTACAGTGTAGCAGCTCGTAAGGTATTCAATATAAACAGGAAGGCTGACGCCTGGTGCTGCTGCAACAGACCAGGCGTCAGAGAAGGGCAACTAGGTAAAGCTGGCGGCATTTAACCACAAATGCATGGCGACGCTGGCAAAATAGCCGAGCAAAATAACCGGCGCCCATTTCAGGTGCCCCATAAAGGTGTAATAGCCGCGGGCCTGGCCCATTAATGCCACCCCGGCAGCAGAGCCGATGGATAATAAACTACCGCCAACACCAGCAGTCAGGGTAATTAGCAACCACTGGCCATGCGACATATCGGGTTGCATAGTCAGTACGGCAAACATCACCGGAATGTTATCGATCACCGATGACATTAACCCCAGCACAACGTTAGCAATCGTCGGATTGCCATTGGCGTATAAACTGTTCGATAACAGCTCCAGATAACCAATATAACCTAAGCCCCCAACGCACATCACGACGCCATAGAAAAACAGCAGGGTATCCCACTCTGCACGGGCAATCCGGCTAAAGACATCAAACGGGACTATCTGCCCCAGTGAGCGAATGCGTTCCTGGTCGCCTTCCCGCTCGGCCATGGCCCGCTTGCGCGCCAGTGAACCGGGTAAGGTTTTGCGCAAAAAATAGCCAAAAAACTGCAACAACCCCAACCCGGTCATCATGCCGAGTACCGGCGGTAAATCCAGCCAGGAATGGTACAGCACTGCCAGGGCTATGGTAGCCAGAAACAAGGTTAGAATTCTAAGGGCACCGCGCTTCAGTTCTACGTCTTCTTGCAACGCTGCAGGGTAACGGCGCTCGACAAAAAAGCTCATAATAATTGCCGGCACCAGATAATTGACGACCGCCGGAATAAACAAGGTGAAGAATTCATTAAAGGTGATAATACCCGCTTGCCATACCATCAGGGTGGTAATATCGCCAAACGGAATAAAAGCGCCGCCGGCATTGGCAGCAATAACAATATTGACGCAGGTAAGATTAATAAAGCGCTTATCCCCCTCCGCCACTTTCATCACCACCGCACACATCAGCATGGCCGTGGTCATGTTATTGGCAAACGAAGAGATAACAAACGCCAGCACACCACTGATCCAGAACAAGCTGCGGTAGCTGAACCCTTTGCGGATTAACCAGGCCCGCAACGAATCAAATAATCTCCGCTCCTCCAGGGCGTTGATATAGGTCATCGCCACCAGCAAAAACAACATAAGCTCGGCAAACTCAAGCAGCGTATGACGAAAGGCATCTGCGGTAACGCCAGTAATACCATCCTGCATATAACGCCAGGCGACTAATGCCCAGATAATGCCGGCAGCAACCAACACCGGTTTAGACTTACGCAGATGTATTTTCTCTTCTGCCATTACCAGTAAATATGCCAATGCAAAAAGCACCAGCGCAATAATACCTACCGGAGAGCCGGTTAAATCCAACTCGCCAGTCGCAGCATATGCCACCGGTGTAAATACCACACAGACTATCAGCCACAGCAGCCACTGTTTCACGCGCTCACCCTCGGTTATATATTTAGATATCGTTGGCAGATGCCTATTGTAAATGAGCCCAGCTCAAATTCTCACGCAAATAATACAGTAATCGCTAACTTGCCAGACCATACTCGGCAAAACTGGCAGCATTGAGCCACAAATGCACAGCGATACTGGCAAAATATCCCAATAAAATGACCGGAGCCCATTTCAGGTGCCCCATAAAGGTGTAGTACCCTCGTGCCTGCCCCATTAGCGCTACACCGGCAGCTGAGCCAATCGATAACAGACTACCCCCCACCCCGGCGGTTAAGGTGATAAGTAACCAGTGGCCATGCGACATCTCTGGCATCATCGTTAGTACCGCAAACATCACTGGAATATTATCGATTACGGCGGAAATAAGCCCTAACGCAATGTTGGCGTAGGTCGCATCCCATTGGGTGTAAAGCACTGTCGACATCAGTTCCAGATAGCCAATAAAACCCAGTCCGCCCACACACATTACCACCCCGTAGAAGAACAACAGGGTATCCCATTCGGCGCGGGATACCCGGCTGAATACATCAAAGGGGACTATCTGTCCCAGTGCTTTAATACGCTCCTGATCACCTTCCCTTTCGGCCATTGCTCTTTTGCGAGCCAATGAACCCGGCAGAGTAACCCTTAGGAAAAACCCGAAGAACTGTAAGTAACCCAAACCGGTCATCATGCCAAGAACCGGAGGTAAATGCAGCACCGAGTGAAAGGCAACTGCGGTTGCAATAGTTAATAAGAACAGGCATAAAATGCGGATAGCACCACGCTTTAATTCAACTTCTTCGTACACAGCCGACGGTTTACGTTTTTCTACGAAGAAACTCATAATAATGGCTGGGATAAGATAATTGACCACCGAGGGTAAAAACAGCGCCAGGAACTCCATAAACCGCAATACGCCTGCCTGCCACACCATCAGCGTAGTAATGTCACCAAAGGGGCTGAAAGCACCACCGGCATTTGCCGCTACCACAATGTTTACACAGCACAGGTTAATAAACTTCTTGTTGCCTTCGGCCACTTTCATTACCACGGCGCACATCAGTAGCGCGGTGGTCAGGTTATCGGCGATTGGCGAGATAAAAAATGATAGTACGCCGGTTATCCAGAACAATGACTGGTAACTGAAGCCCTTACGCACCATCCAGCTACGCAGCGCATCAAATACCCGCCGCTCCTCCAGCGCGTTAATGTAGGTCATGGCGACCAGCAAAAACAGCATTAGCTCCGCAAACTCCAGCAGCGTATGACGGAACGCTTCTTCAGTAACCGTTGGCATATCAGCCTGAATGTAGCGCCAACCAATCAACGCCCAGATAATACCGGCCGCAACCAGTACTGGTTTGGATTTACGCAGATGAATCTTTTCTTCCAGCATCACCAGAATATAAGCAATGATGAAAATAGATAATGCCACATAACCTGTGGTCGAGGCCGTTAACAGCAATGGACCACTGGCAGCAAAGGCAAAAGGTGAACATAACAACGCAAACAAACTAAACAGCATGATGCTGAACTTAAACATGATTGGCTACTTCAAATTTAAACAACATAAGTAATACAATAAAACCAACAACCCGGCGGGGTGCCGGGCTGTTTATTTTATCAGCGAAGAATTAACAAAGAGCATTTCGCTTTGCTAATCATGGCAGTCGTGGTACTGCCTACAATAAACTGACGAATGCGGGAATGGCCGTACGCCCCCATCACCATCAGGTCAATATGATGCTCTTGCTGGTACTGGTTAAGTACCTCTTCCGGCTCACCACCTACTATGGCAATGCGGGTATCAAAACCAGCATTACGCAGAATGTGTGCTGCGGTTTCCATCTGCTGCTGTGCGGCTTCAATATTGGCGCCGGCCATCACCAGATGCACTGGCAACCCTTTACCGAGCGGACTGGCAGCCAGCATTTCCAGGCCTTTTAGTGCGGTGGCGCTGCCATCATAGGCCAGCATAATGCGTTGTGGTTCTTTATAGCTTTGCTGGGTTAATAAAATAGGTTTATGCACACTGCGAATAACCTGCTCGACATGCAACCCCAGATGGCCATGGGCATCGGCACTGCTAAAGCCGCGTTTGCCCAGCACCAGTAACCGGGTTTCTTCTTCCAGCTCGACCAGGGTTTGTACCAGGGTGCCGTGACGCAAGCGTTCATCGACAGCGGCAACGCCGGCCTGCTCAGCCCGGCTTTTCGCGGCATCGAGCATTAGCCTGCCGCGCTCCAGCGCCAGCTTGCCGTGTTTTTCATCCAGCTCTGCTAACTGTTGCAGCAACACTTCCTGCGAACCCAGGCCAATACTGCCGCTTAAATCCGGGGTATGGGTATGCTGTGCTTTATCCAGCACGTGAATGACGGCCATTGGCACAGTTAAACGGTTAGCTGCCCATACGGCATAATCACATACAGCTTCGGCATAAGGTGAGGCGTCAATACACGCCATTACTTTTTTAGTCATTGTTTTGCTCCTGTCGCCTGGGCCAATTTAGCCCGAAATAGTGTTACTAACCTTACCTGAGATCAATGTCCCATCAACTTTTCTACTGCATCAGGTCGATTATGTACCGCAAACTTGTCAACCAGCGTGGCGCTGGCTTCGTTCAGGCCAACCAACTCTACTTCGGTGCCTTCGCGGCGAAACTTCAGCACCACTTTATCAAGCGAGCTGATGGCGGTGATATCCCAGAAATGCGCCCGGTTTAAATCAATTCTCACTTTCTCCACCGCTTCTTTAAAATCAAATGCATCAATAAACTGCTCCGCCGAGGTAAAAAACACCTGACCAACAACGGTGTAGTCGCGCTGATGGCCATTGGCCGATAAGGTAGAACCGATAAACAGGATCTGCCCCACTTTGTTGGCAAAGAACAAGGCACTTAGCAACACGCCCACCAGCACGCCATAGGCCAGGTTGTGAGTCGCTACCACTACGAGCACGGTCATGATCATCACTACAGAAGAGCTTTTCGGGTTTTTGCGTAAGTCTTTAACAGAAGACCAGCTGAAGGTACCAATTGATACCATAATCATAATGGCTACCAGAGCGGCCATCGGGATCAAACCCACGTAATCACTGACAAAAACAATCAGCATCAATAAAAACACGCCGGCTAATAAAGTTGATAAACGGGTTCGTCCGCCTGATTTTACGTTAATAATAGACTGGCCAATCATGGCACAGCCGGCCATACCGCCGATTAAACCTGAACCAATATTAGCGACACCCTGGCCCACACATTCACGGTTTTTATCACTACTGGTATCGGTTAAATCGTCAACAATTGTTGCGGTCATTAATGATTCAAGTAGCCCCACTACCGCCAGCGCTAATGAATAAGGAAAAATAATTTGCAGGGTAGCAAAATTCAGTGGCACATCAGGCCACAGGAAAATGGGCAGGCTGTCGGGCAATTCGCCCATATCGGCCACGGTGCGGATATCCATACCAAAATACAAGGCCAGCGCAGTAAGCACTATGATACACACCAGGGGTGATGGCACTGCCTTGGTTAGGTAAGGAAACAGATAAATAATAGCCAGGCCCAAAGCGGTCATGCCGTACACCGTTAAGGTGCCATAACTGCCCGTTAATTCGGGCAGCTGTGCCATAAAAATCAGAATGGCTAATGCATTGACAAAACCGGTGACCACGGAGCGTGACACAAAGCGCATTAAATCGCCGAGCTTAAACAGACCAAAGATAATTTGTATAACACCACACAATAACGTGGCAGCCAGCAGGTATTCTAAACCGTGCGCTTTAACCAGGGTGATCATCAGCAGCGCCATAGCGCCGGTAGCAGCGGAAATCATTGCCGGGCGGGCACCGACAAACGCAATAATCAAACAAATAGCGAAAGAGGCATACAAGCCAACTTTGGGGTCAACCCCGGCAATAATTGAGAAAGCAATAGCTTCAGGAATTAAGGCGAGCGCCACAACTAACGCAGACAGAACATCGCCCTTCACGTTAGAGAGCCAGTTCTGTTTCAGTGAGTTCAGCATATTAATAAATGTCCGGAAGGTTAGAATCGTTTGAAGCAAAAAAAACAGCGCGCAGTATAAAGTTTTGTAGGCGACAAAACTAGAAAAAACTGCGCTAAATCGCCTTGCAAATCATTAATAAATACTGCTTATAAAAAGTACCGGCCAACTTTTGTGGTAAAACTACACCGGCAAACCTTCCCGATAAAACTGCACTTCACCGCAGTGGCTGCAAGGTAGCAGCTCACCAGGATGGGTGTAATCGATATGCTGATAACAGTTGCTGCAACGGTAGCGGCCCATGCCGACCATTTCACCCTGAAAATACACGCCCTGATGCTTGAAATCCTGAGTCAGCTCCTGCCATTCCAACTGGGTTTTATCGGTGATGCCGCTAAGCTCCTGCCATAACGCTTCAGGCCATAATGACGGGGCTGGCGTTTCGGGTTCAGTATTTTTTGCTTCCTCTTGCTGCTCATGCCACTGGCGTTTCAGCGTTTCGATAAACAGCCGGGTTTCATAAGCGCTGAGATCTTTACCCGCTTGCAGATAGTTTTTTAAGGTATCAATAAACTTAACCAGCTGGTTATCGTAATTATGCGGGTTTTGCTGCAAATTGCGGTTAAAGTCAGCTAACCATTTTTGATATTTCTTATTAAAATCACTCATATTTACTCCTTGCTGCTTTTTCCTAGTATAGACAACGCGCTTGCTTATTGTTGTCAAAACCGCGCTGCGGTATGCTATAGCCACTTTTTCCGGCATTGCCGGCCCTGCCAGAACTTTATCGTGGATGATGTAAATGCAACAACAATATGACCCGCAGCAAATTGAAACCGCTTTGCAACAACAATGGGAAGCAAACGACGCCTTTAAGGTGACTGAAGATCCCAGCAAAGAGAAGTTTTATTGCTTGTCAATGTTCCCCTACCCGAGCGGGCGTTTACACATGGGTCATGTCCGTAACTACACTATTGGCGATGTAGTTAGCCGTTTTCAACGGATGCAGGGCAAAAACGTGATGCAGCCTATGGGCTGGGATGCCTTTGGTTTGCCTGCCGAAAATGCCGCCATTAACCATAAAACTGCCCCGGCAAAGTGGACCTACGAAAATATCGACTACATGAAAAACCAGTTAAAGCGCCTGGGTTTTGGCTATGACTGGAGTCGCGAGGTTGCCACCTGCAAACCGGACTACTATCGCTGGGAGCAATGGTTCTTCACCAAGCTGTATGAAAAAGGCCTGGTTTATAAAAAAATGGCCACCGTTAACTGGGATCCGGTTGACCAGTGCGTGCTGGCGAATGAACAGGTTATTGACGGCCGTGGCTGGCGCTCAGGCGCGGTAGTAGAGCAGCGTGAGCTGGCCCAGTGGTTTATTAAAATTACCGCCTATGCCGAAGAGCTGCTGGCAGACTTAGAGCAGCTAACCGAGTGGCCAGAGCAGGTTCGCACCATGCAGAAAAACTGGATTGGCCGCTCAGAGGGCGTGAATATCCGTTTTGATGTCGCCTCAGCAGAGACTCGCGAGCTGGAAGTGTATACTACCCGTCCCGATACCCTTTACGGCGTAACCTATCTGGCCGTGGCCGCGCAGCATCCATTGGCGCGCCAGGCCGCAGCAACCAATCCGCAGCTGGCTGCGTTTATTGAAGACTGCAAAGGCGGCAAGCTGGCCGAAGCCGAACTGGCCACCATGGAGAAAAAAGGCTGTGCCACCGGCATATTTGCTATTCACCCGCTTACCGGCGAACAGTTGCCGGTCTGGGTCGCCAATTTTGTGCTAATGGATTACGGCTCAGGTGCGGTTATGGCGGTTCCCGGCCATGATCAGCGCGACTATGAGTTTGCCTCAAAGTATGGCCTGAATATTAAACAGGTTGTTGCTGCCAGCAGCGGCGATGCCGCCGACTTAAGTCAGGCAGCCTACACCGAGAAAGGCACCCTGATTAATTCGGCTGAATTTGACGGTCTGGAGTTTGCGGATGCCTTTAAGGCCATTGCTGACAGGCTGGCCAGCCTGGGCAAAGGCGAAGTAAAAGTAAATTACCGGCTGCGGGACTGGGGCGTATCGCGTCAGCGCTACTGGGGTACTCCTATCCCTATGCTGAACCTGGCCGATGGCTCGGTGGTGCCAGTGCCTGAAGATCAATTGCCAGTGCGACTGCCGGAAGATGTGGTAATGGACGGGGTAACGTCGCCCATTAAAGCCGACCCACAATGGGCAAAAACCGAGTACAACGGCGCGCCGGCTTTTCATGAAACCGACACCTTCGACACCTTTATGGAGTCAAGCTGGTACTATGCCCGCTACTGCAGCCCGGATCACGATCAGGCCATGCTGGACCCGGCAAAAGCCAATTACTGGCTGCCGGTAGACCAATATATTGGTGGCATTGAACACGCTATTTTACACCTGTTATATGCCCGCTTTTTCCATAAGCTGCTGCGCGATGTTGGCCTGGTGCAATGTGATGAGCCTTTTAAGCGCTTATTGTGCCAGGGTATGGTGCTGGCAGAGACGTTTTACCGCGACACTGAAAACGGTGGCAAACAGTGGTTATCACCACAGGATGTCATTGTAGAGCGTGACGAAAAAGGCCGGATTACTCAGGCTATTTTACAAAGCGATGGCCAGAGCGTGCAGTCGGCTGGCATGAGTAAAATGTCTAAATCGAAAAATAATGGTATCGATCCGCAGCAAGTGATTAATCAGTATGGTGCCGATACCGTGCGCCTGTTTATGATGTTTACCGCGCCACCTGAGCAAACCCTGGAGTGGTCAGACTCTGCCGTTGAAGGCGCACATCGCTTTATTAAACGGGTTTATACCCTGGTTAATGATGTCAAAGCCGCTGGCGCACCCGGCGTGCTGGACATTAGCTCCCTGAATGGCGAGCAAAAAGCCTTGCGTCGTGAATTGCATAAAACCATTTTTAAAGTCAGCGACGATATTGGCAGACGTTACACCTTTAATACGGCAATCGCCGCTATTATGGAACTAAGCAACAAGTTGCAACGGGCCGCGCTGGAAACAGAGCAGGATAAAGCCGTAATGCACGAAGCCATAGTGGCACTGTTGCAACTGTTAAACCCGATAACGCCGCACGTTGCCCAATATTTGTGGGACCAGATGGGTCAGGACCAGGGCATAGAGCAAACGCCATGGCCGGTGGTTGACGAGCAAGCGATGATAGAAGACGAAAAACTGGTGGTGGTGCAGATAAACGGTAAGGTACGAGCCAAAGTAACGGTGCAGGCTGCAGCCATTCAGCAGCAGGTGCTTGATATCGCCATGCAGGAAGAAAATGTGCAGCGTTTTCTGGAAGGTGTTTCAGTGCGTAAAGTGATTTACGTGCCAGGAAAACTATTAAACCTGGTGGTTGGCTAATATGGTTAAAATTGCCATAGCCGCCGCTCTGGCTGTGATGCTCAGTAGTTGCGGTTTTCACTTACGCGGTAATTTACCGCTGAGTCAGTTTCCGGCTATCTATGTGCAAAGTGAGGCGCATTCGCAACTGGCTCAATTGCTGAATCAACGCTTGCGTCAGAACAGCGTACAATTACTGGACAGTATGCAAGCTGACGCACCGACCATTCAGCTGGTAAGTGATACTCTGGAGCGGCGAACGTTATCGCTGTTTCCCAGCGGTCAGGTCGCAGAATATGAACTGATTTATAAAGTGAGCTACTATTTAATTATGCCCGGCCAGGAGCCGGCATTTAATCAGTTCGAATTGTATCGTGACTATCAGGACGATCCGAATCAGGCCCTGGCCAAAGCCCGCGAGCTGGATTTATTACTTGGCGAATTACGGCAACAGGCTGCAAATCGGATTATCCGGCAACTGGCCCGGTTAGACTGATGCAAAAGTTGTATGCTAACCAGCTGGCTGCCCAGCTTTCGCAAGGGTTAGCTGGCTGTTACCTGATATTTGGCGAAGAACCGTTACAAAAGCTTGAAGCCATTGATGCACTGCGCCAGGCGGCGAAACAACAAGGCTATGACGAGCGATTGAGTTTTACCCTGGATAGCCAGTTTGACTGGGCGCAATTGCATAATGAGCTAAGCGCCATGTCGCTATTTTCAGCTAAAAGGCTGATTGAACTGGAGCTTTCTCAGAAACTCTCCGCTGCCGCCAGCGATCAGCTAAAACAGTTGGCGCATTCATTATCAGCGGATATTGTTCTGGTATTGCATGGCCAGCGCGGGTTTGGCGAGGTGAGCAAACTGGCGTGGTTTAAACAGCTGCAACAGGTTGCCATACAGGTTGCCATTTATCCGCTGGACGATCGCCAGGCCCGGCAATGGCTGCAGCAGCGTGCCAACGTGCTTAACCTGCGCCTGTCTGCAGATGCGTTCAGCCTGTTACAACACCACAGTGCCGGCAATTTACTGGCGGCGCGCCAGGAACTGGAAAAGCTGGCATTAACCCATCCAAACCAAATGGTAGATGCCGCGGTACTGGCAAATTTTTTAGCTGACCACTCTTCGTTTACCGTATTTCAACTCGGCGATGCAATTCTCGCTGGTGACGGTCAGCAGGCCTTGCATCGGCTGCATCGTTTACTACAACAAGATATGGAGCCCGCTATTATTATCTGGCAGTTGCAAAAAGACTTGCAGCAACTGCAGCAATTGCAATATCAGCAGCAACAGGGTATTGCCCCGGCCCAGACCTTTAAACAACTGGCCATCTGGCCGAAACGCCAGCCGTTGTATCAACAGGCATTGCAACGATTATCGTTAAACTATCTGGATTACTTGTTACAGGAATTGGCCGCGTTTGACCGTTTATACAAAGGTGGTCAGCTGGCAGATCTTACTACCGCCCTGAGCCACCTGGTGTGTTTATTTATTAAACCCGTGCCTCGGACTTACAGCTTGCAACAACAGCATGATGACTGACACCCCCGCCAGCCCCCGGTCACCAATCGGTATTTTTGGCGGCACCTTTGACCCGATACACCAGGGACATCTGGCCTGTGCCCGTTATGTGCTGGAGCACTGTGCACTGGCACAACTGCAATTTATGCCTTGTCATGTGCCGCCGCACCGGGCAAGCCCGGGAGTAAGCGCACAGCAGCGCGCCACCATGATAGAGCTGGCTATTGCAGATGAAAGCGCCATGGTGCTGCAACCGCTGGAACTGAACCGAAGTAGTCCTTCTTATACCGCAGACAGCCTGGCATTACTCAAACAAAGCATGCCCAACAGCACCCTGGCATTTGTAATAGGCATGGACTCGCTGTGCTATTTTACCAGGTGGTATCAGTGGCAGCGAATTCTTGAGCTTAGCCATCTTATCGTCTGCCAGCGCCCGGGTTACAGCCGCCAGGAGGGCGACGCCCCCACCTTGCTTCGTCAGTATGCTGCAACTCCGGCCGCGTTGCACCAGCATACCCACGGCAAAATTATCGAGCTGAATAATCCCGACTTCAGCCCTAGTGCCACCGCTATCCGCTCAGCGCTTGCACAAAACCGGAAAAATATCAGCGAACTTGCCCTGCCAGTACTGAACTATATACAGCAACATCGACTCTATCAGAGCTAAGCGCTATAACCGCACAAAATCTGTGGTAAAATAGCCGCTTTTAGTCAGTATTGAGGAAAATAGGTGCAAACGAACGAACTGGTCGCCTTTGTCACAGACAAAATTGATGATATGAAAGGTCGCGATATCGTAACCCTGGATGTCCGCGGTAAATCTAGCGTAACGGACTTTATGGTGGTGTGTTCAGGTACCTCTACCCGCCATGCTAAATCTGTTGCCGGTTATTTGGCAGAAGAGTGCAAAAAAATCGGTGTTCAGCCGTTAGGTATTGAGGGTGAAAGCGGCGGTGAGTGGGTATTACTCGATTTAGACTCGGTAGTCGTGCATGTGATGCTGGATGAAACACGCAACTTTTATCAGCTGGAAAAACTCTGGAGTGCCTGATCTGCTATGAAGCTTAGTCTGATCGCTGTTGGTACCAAAATGCCAGATTGGGTGCAAACCGGCTTTAACGAATATGCCCGACGCTTTGGCCGCGATATGCCGCTGGAACTTATCGAAGTTGCTGCGGGGAAACGCGGTAAAAACGCCGATATTAAGCGTATTCTGGAACTGGAGGGTGAGAAAATGCTGGCTGCAGTAAGCAAGGGCAGCCGGATAATTACCCTGGAGGTAACAGGAGACAACTGGAGCAGCCCACAGCTGGCACAGCGCCTGGAGTTATGGCAGCAGGATGGCCGTGACGTGGCGTTCCTGATTGGCGGGCCCGAAGGGCTTGCCCCAGCATGTATTGCAGCCAGTGAAGCAAAATGGTCATTATCAGCGCTGACCCTGCCCCACCCTATGGTTCGGGTGGTACTGGCAGAAGCGTTATACCGGGCCTGGAGCATCAGTACTAATCACCCTTATCATCGCGAGTAGTTATGCTGAAAAAACGCGTTGCTATGCAGGATATTGCTGCCGAAACCCGTCTGTTTAACAGCAGAGCGGTGGTGGCTATGCTGATAGTCTGTCTTTCTTTCAGCACTATTTTGCTCAATATGTACAATTTGCAGGTACGCTCGTATCAGGATTATCAAATTCGCTCTGAGGGCAACCGCATTAAGGTATTGCCGTTGGCACCTAATCGCGGCCTGATAAGCGACCGTAACGGCATTTTACTGGCAGAGAACAAGCCGGTATTTTCACTGGAACTGGTGCCAGAGCAAATAGACGATATCGACACTACCCTGAGCAGCCTGGCTGAGTTAATTGAGATTTCTGAAGAGCAACAACAGGAGTTTCTGCAGCAGGTCAGGCAACAACGACGCTTCAACTCTATTGCCTTAAAAGAACGTCTGGACGAGCAGGAAGTGGCGGTGATCTCGGTGAACCTGCATCGATTTCCCGGAGTGACGGTAGAAGCGCGGTTAAGCCGGCATTACCCCTTTGGCGACTTATTTACCCATGCTCTGGGCTACATTGGCAAAATTAACACCGATGATTTACGTCGGCTGGATGAGCAGGGTCACCTGGCAAATTATGCCGCAAGTCGGGAAATTGGCAAGCTCGGACTGGAACGTTACTACGAAGAGCAATTGCATGGCATTATGGGTTTTCAGGAAGTAGAGGTTAATAACCGGGGCCGGATTATCCGGGTTTTACGTTCGGTAGCCGCCCGCTCCGGTAAAAACATCAAACTTAGCCTGGACGTGGGCTTACAACTGACCGCCCAGCAAACGCTGACTGAGCATCGTGGTGCTATTGTGGCAATGGACCCGCGGGATGGCGCCGTGCTGGCCTTTTACTCTAACCCAAGTTACGACCCTAATTTGTTTGTGCACGGCATTAGCAGCAGCAATTATAATGCCTTGCTGCACTCACCAGACAGGCCATTGATCAACCGCGCTACCCAGGGGATTTATCCACCGGCATCGACCATTAAACCACTGATGGCCCTGCTGGGGCTGGAAACCAATACCGTAAAACCCGATACCCGGGTTTGGGATCCGGGCTATTTTACTTTACCAAACAGTGACCATCGTTTTCGTGACTGGAAAAGAGGTGGCCATGGCTGGGTTGATGTCTACAGCGCGGTAGCGCAAAGCTGTGATATTTACTTTTACGACCTGGGAATTAAGCTCGGTATTGACCGGATTTCAGATTATATGCGCCAATTCGGTTTTGGTGAGCGCACCGGTATCGACATTCATGAGGAAGCCAGTGCCAATATGCCGTCCCGAGGCTGGAAGCGGGCCCGTTTTAATCAACCCTGGTACCCTGGCGACACAGTACCATTGAGTATCGGCCAGAGTTTCTGGACTGCCACGCCGCTTCAGCTGGCGTTATCTACCGCTGTTCTGGTTAACAAAGGCTTGTTACCCACCCCGCATATGGCCGCTGAGCTCAGCTCAGAAGACAGCAGTGAATTAGTCGACCCAGGCCTTAGGCCCAGTGTGAACGTGGTTGATGCAGAGAACTGGCGGGTCATTGCCGATACCATGGTGCAAACCGTGGCAACATTAAAAGGTACGGCACATCCCGCTTTTAAAACAGCTGAATTCAGCTCAGGTGGTAAAACCGGTACTGCGCAGGTGGTTGCAATAGCACAAGACGCAAAATACGATGCCAAGTCACTCGATGAACGACACAGGGACAACGCCATGTATATTGGCTATGCACCCGCCAAAGACCCAACAGTCGTATTTGCGGTTGCCGTAGAAAACACCGGTGGTGGCAGCAGTGTTGCCGCACCTATTGGCCGCCAGTTACTGGACTACTATTTTTCTGCCGGAGTAAATGCCAATGAGTAACAGCATGGTTAATCCGGCACAGCGCAGCGGCCGGCTGGCCGCATTTCATATTGACCTGCCATTACTGCTGGGGTTGCTAACCTTACTAGGTTTTGGGCTGGTCATATTGTACAGCGCTACGGGCCAGAGCGAAGCCATGATGAAAGCGCAGATCATTCGTCTGGGGGTCGCTTTAGCTGTAATGGTGGGTATTGCGCAATTAAGCCCGCAAACTATCCGGCGCTGGGCGATTGCGCTATTTGGTGTCGGGTTGTTAATGCTGGTCGCGGTATTGCTGTTTGGCTATGTTGGCAAAGGCGCGCAGCGTTGGCTTGATTTAGGATTTATGAAATTTCAGCCCTCAGAAATAATGAAGCTCGCGGTGCCAATGGCCGTAGCCTGGTTTATCGCGGCAGATAATTTACCGCCCCGTATCTGGCGATTGATTGTCGGTTTTGCTATGTGTGCTGTACCCACTCTGCTGATCGCTAAGCAACCTGATTTGGGCACATCGCTATTGATCGCCATGTCAGGCGTCTTTGTATTATTTCTGGCGGGGATGAGCTGGCGCTTAATCAGCTTTATTGCTGTAATGGTGTCAGCCTTTGCCCCGGTAATGTGGTTCTTTTTAATGCATGGCTACCAACGGCAACGGGTATTGACGTTTCTTAATCCTGAGACAGACCCACTGGGCTCGGGGTATCATATTATTCAATCTAAAATTGCTATCGGCTCTGGTGGGGTGGATGGCAAAGGCTGGTTGCAGGGAACCCAATCGCAATTAGAGTTTCTGCCAGAACGTCATACCGATTTTATTTTTGCTGTGTTAAGTGAAGAGTTTGGGCTAATTGGCGTGCTGTTGTTGCTTGCTATTTATTTGTTTATCATTGGCCGTGGCCTTATCATTGCCAGCACCGCACAGGATAATTTCAGTAAACTGGTCGCAGGCAGTTTTACTCTGACCTTTTTTGTTTATGTTTTTGTTAATATTGGCATGGTTTCCGGGTTATTACCGGTGGTTGGCGTACCGCTGCCGCTGGTCAGTTATGGAGGTACCTCTATGGTAACGTTAATGGCCGCGTTTGGTGTATTAATGTCGGTCAGTACGCATAAGCGGATGTTGGCAAATGGTTAAGTGTTATTGGGTTGTGATGATGGCAGCAATACTGACGCTGACCGGCTGCAGCAGCAAACCTGAACATACGTCTCCGAATGCCGGCCGATATCAGCAACAACAGGACAGCATACCTGATCGGTTACCCACCTTGCTGGAAACGACCGATCCGGCGCCCGTTGCGGAACCGCTAAGCCGCGGTGGCAACCGGCCTTATCAGGTATTTGGCCAGCATTACTCTCCGATTGCCGATATTACCCTATTTCAGGAGACGGGAATTGCCTCATGGTACGGCAGCAAGTTTCATGGCCATCTTACCTCTAATGGTGAAACCTATAATATGTTTGCCATGACGGCGGCCCATAAAACCCTGCCGTTGCCTTCTTATGTTAAAGTAACCAACCTGGATAATGGCCTCAGTGCAATTGTCAGAGTGAATGATCGCGGACCTTTTCACCGGGATAGAATAATTGATTTATCTTACTCTGCCGCGAGTAAAATTGGCATGCTAAAACAAGGTACAGCCAGAGTTCAGCTTGAGCTTATAAAATCCCCGGCCATGCTGGCGCAGGATTTAACCCCTGCAAAGCAACCCTGCTATATCCAGATATTTGCCAGTAGCGACAATGTTAAGCTAAACCAGTTAAGTGCAGAAGTGGCAAAAAAACTGGCGGTACCTACCGAAATTAAAGCTGCCGATGGAATTTTCCGGCTGCTGGTGGGTCCGAGTAAGGATAACAGGCAAGCGCGAAGCTGGCTGGCAAAATTAAAAGCCGACCAATATCCGGGCGCCTACTATTTTGACAGCACCGTATGCAGTTAAGCCATCGTCTGCTGTTAATATATTTTGTAATTTTAATAATAAAAGAACGGGTCTCATGAATAGTTATCGACGCATCGTTACTTCCGGCATTTTTGCCATCAGCAGTTTTTGTTTTGTCAGTATCACCCAGGCGCAGGTTGTGGTGCCGCAACCCCCTTCCGTTGCTGCAAAAGGCCATATTCTGATCGACTACGATACCGGCAAGGTACTATCCGAAGAAAACGCTGATATGTCACTAGCACCAGCCAGCCTTACCAAAATGATGACCAGTTACGTTATTGGTACTGAATTAAAAAATGGCAATATCAGCCTGGATGATAAAGTGACAATCAGCGAAAATGCCTGGGCAAAAAATTTCCCGGGCTCATCGTTAATGTTTATCGAAGTGGGTACTCAGGTAAGCGTAGCCGATCTTAACAAGGGCATTATTATTCAATCGGGCAACGATGCCTGTGTCGCGATGGCGGAACATATTGCCGGTAGTGAAAGTGCCTTCGTTGATTTAATGAATGCCCATGCCAAACGCCTGGGTATGCTTAATACAACCTTCAGCACCAGCCATGGTTTACCGGCGGCAGAACAATACACCACGCCACGGGATATGAGTAAACTGGCTGTGGCGTTAATCCGGGATGTGCCAGAAGAATATGCCGTTTATGCCGAAAAAGAGTTCACCTACAACAGTATCAGGCAGTACAACCGCAACTCATTGTTATGGGATCGCAGCCTGGCAGTAGATGGTATTAAAACCGGCCATACCAGTGAAGCAGGTTATAGCTTAATTACCTCTGCCACCCGCGACGATATGCGATTGGTATCGGTAGTGATGGGGACTAACAGTGAGCGCGAGCGCGCGAATGAAAACAAAAAACTGTTAAGCTACGGTTTTCGTTTTTTCGAAACTTTTGCGCCCTATCAGAGCGGCGAGCAATTTGCTGAGCAACGGGTGTGGCAGGGAGATAAAGAACAAATCCAGCTTGGCCTGTTACAAAGCACGCCAATTACTATTACCAGAGGTCAGCGCCGTAACCTCAAAGCAGACGTCAGCTTGAATCAGCAACTGATTGCCCCCATTAATAAGGGCCAGGTAGTAGGTACCATTTATTTAAAACTGGATAATCAGGATATTGCTGAGTACCCTCTGGTGGCATTAGAAGATGTTGGCCGTGGCGGTTTCTTCAGCCGGATGGTCGATTACGTGAAAATGCAATTTAATTAATCAGTGGTATCTGTGCGGTGACACGTCCCGGCAACTGCCGGGATTTTTTGTTACAATATTTTAAACAACCTTTGCTAACCATAGCGTGCAGCAGGTTGTCAGTAACACTTTAGCATCTGTGAGAATAACGATATGGCCAATGAAGTAAAAGACACTAAATTTGATCAGTACCTGGAGTTTCCCTGTCAGTTTAACTTCAAAGTGTTAGGTCTGGCTGAGCCAACCCTGGTAGACGATGTGATGACTGTAATTTGCCGCCACACCGATGCTACAGATTACAGTCCGAAAGTAAAACCCAGCGCGAAAGGGAATTATCACTCGGTATCGGTGCAAGTTACCGTAACCAGCAAAGCCCATATCGAATTGCTGTATACCGAGCTTGGCAAAATAGAGTTGGTTCGTTACGTTCTTTAATCGCCTGAACTCGCATTGGCCAGATAAATCGCTATAATGCAGCCAGTTTTTATGCGGAGTGAATTTTGAGCATCAGTCAGCAACTTGTGATCCGTGATTTAGCAAGCCAGGACTATACCCAAGTATGGCAGGCGATGCAGCAATTCACCGACAATCGGAACGAGCACACTATCGACGAGCTGTGGTTGCTGGAACATCCTGCGGTGTTTACTCAGGGCCAGGCTGGTAAGGCGGAGCATCTGCTACAACCAGGTGATATACCGGTAGTTAAAGTCGACCGAGGTGGCCAGGTAACTTATCATGGGCCGGGCCAACTGGTCGTCTATGTGCTGCTGGATATCAAACGGCGCAAGCTTGGGGTACGAGAGCTGGTAACCTTGCTGGAACAGGCACTAATTGAGCTGCTGGCCCAATATGGTACTACTGCTAATGCCAGACCAGACGCACCAGGGGTCTATATTGAAGGTAAAAAAGTGGCGTCGCTGGGGTTAAGAGTGCGCAAAGGCTGCACGTTTCATGGCTTGGCACTGAATGTAGATATGGATCTGAGCCCCTTCAACAGGATCAACCCCTGTGGTTATGCCGGCATGCAGATGATTCAATCTAAAGATTTCGGCGGGCCGCTGAGCATTGCCCAGGCAAAAACAGATATCAGCAACATTTTCCAACGGCTTCTGGCCGTATCCGAATTAAGTTTTAAAACAGGGTTAGAGTGGCAACATGACTAAGACAGCGCGAATGGAACCAGGTGTTAAATTGCGTGACGCCGACAAGATGGCGTTAATTCCGGTTAAGGTATTGCCGACCGAACCTGAAGAAATGCTGCGCAAGCCTGCCTGGTTAAAAATTAAGTTACCGAAAAATTCAGAGCGGATCGATCAGATTAAAGGTGCGATGCGCAAACATGGTTTGCATTCGGTATGTGAAGAAGCCGCCTGCCCTAATCTGCCTGAGTGTTTTAATCATGGTACAGCTACCTTTATGATCCTCGGTGCCATTTGTACCCGCCGTTGTCCATTTTGTGACGTCGCGCATGGCAGACCGTTACCGCCAAGCGCGGAAGAGCCGGAAAAACTGGCGTTAACGATTCGCGATATGAAATTAAAATACGTGGTAATAACCTCCGTTGATCGCGACGATTTACGTGATGGTGGCGCCCAGCACTTTGCAGATTGCATTGACGCTATCAGGAAATATTGCCCGGATATAAAAATTGAAGTGCTGGTGCCGGATTTCCGTGGCCGGATGGATGTCGCGCTGGAAATCCTCAGCAAGAGCCCGCCAGATGTCTTTAACCATAATCTGGAAACGGCACCACGGCTTTACAAACTGGCGCGGCCCGGTGCTGATTACAAATGGTCACTGACCTTGCTAAAACGCTTTAAAGAAGCCCATCCTGAAGTATCCACCAAGTCGGGCCTGATGGTGGGCCTGGGTGAAACAACCGAGGAATTGCTGCAGGTGCTGCAAGACTTACGCGATCATGATGTCGATATGCTGACCGTAGGCCAGTACCTGCAACCGAGCAAACATCATTTGCCGGTTAAACGCTATATGCCACCAGCCGAATTTGATGACATTAAACACTTTGCCAACAACATTGGCTTTAAACACGCCGCTTGTGGCCCCTTTGTCCGCTCGTCATACCATGCCGACAGACAGGCTGCCGGCGAAGAAGTCAGCTAAAACAATGACGTAAACGAAAGGCTGCTGTTGCAGCCTTTTTTACAGGTGTAACATCGACAGTACTACTAGGCTTTTTAGCTGCAGAGCAACTACACTTTTAGCAGCGATTATTGGGGGATATATGGAACAACGACGTTTTAGCCGGGTTAATTTTCAGGGTAAAGCTCATTTAGAAACCGCTGAGCAAAGCTACCCCACTGACGTACTCGATTTATCGTTAAAAGGTGCCTTAATCAGTATTCCTGCAGGTTGGCAGCCTGACGTACCCGGCTCCCTGATATTACGGGTACACCTGAGTGATTATCCACTTGATTTTAGTATGCAGGTTAGTATCGCCCATCAGCATAACGAAGTGATTGGCTTGCACTGCGATAAAATTGATTTGGAAAGTGCGGGTCATTTAAAACGGCTGATTGAGCTTAACTTAGGTGATAGTCAGATCTTAAGCCGCGAATTGTCTGAGTTGTCAGTCGATGAGCATGGCTAAATGCCACTAAAGGTACTGTAACGCTTCTAAGGCTTTAGGGTAGCCATGGCCAGCGGCAAGTTGCATTAACGCATGCCAGTGCTGCCAGGCTTGCTGTTGTCTGGCCAGATAAGCAAAATAATACTGCACCGGCATAATATACTCAGTTTGATCCAACGCCCGGACCATCAACTGATGGTAGAACGCCGGCATCGCAGTCTGATAAGATTCCATAGGGTTAATTGTCGCCACCACCCGGTACGCTTGCAGCCCGGTTGCGTTACAAGTTGCAACAGCCTGTAGCGTTACGTTATCTGCCAGCGGCTGCCATTTATGTTGCCAGGCAGCCAGGGTTGCCGGACTATTGCCGAACAACAGATTAGTTGCAAATGTACCTGGCTGGCAGACTGACTCGGCCGACTCCAGGCTTAACGGATATTCATCAATAAAGCCCAGCACATGCATAAATTCATGCTGTAATAACGCCAGACTTGCTGTATCAGGCAGTTGTAAGATCCCGTTGTTATAACTGGCAATCCCGCTGCCGGCAATGACCAGTAACTGGCTGAACTTACCGGCCAGCACCTGCTCGGTTAACACGTCATAATTGCAACTAATCCGGCTGGCAGCCTGCTCAGAGCAGTTAAGTGCAGGCGCATTCACTTTAATTAAATCGTTAAAACACACCGGTAGGCTGCCAAGCAACGGATCCTTTGCCCAGGCGCTTTGCAGCTGCTGCCAGCGCACAATACCCGCCTGCTGGCTTGCCACGGGTTGAATGATAAGGTTGCACCCCGCAGCGGCCTGATACCCACTATTGGCAACAGCTGCTGGTGACGATTGCCACAACCCCAGTGCAGCCCGCTGTGCACGGCTAATAGCAACCGCCGGCAGCTGATTGCTATCGACGGTGTGTTGCAGCCACGTTGCCGTGGCTAAGCGCCCTTCTAACCGTTGCTGCAACTGAATAGCGTGATTTAAGCCCTGGGTATCACCGAGTTTTGCGGCCTGTCGAAACCACTGCAAAGCGGCTTCAAGTTCGTTATCAGCCAGTCGCTGGCGAGCAAGTTGCATCGCCGCTGCGGGTTCGATGGTTGCCTGATCCACCAACTGCTGCTCGCTAGCGGCGTTGTGCTCGGGTGAACAACCGGACAGTAATAATGCAAAAAAGCCAGCAAGCTGGCTTTTAATTAACAGGGCGCGCAAATTAATGAAACTCATCACTCTCGCCAGACAGCGCTTCGCCTCTGAGCCTGGCCATCTCGAGCCTGGCATAACGATGCTCAACAAACTCATAAACATTAGTAGCCAATACTTTTTTGTAGTATTCAATAGCCTGCTCAGGTTGTTGCTCTGCCTCATGCCATTTAGCCAGATAAAAGTAAACCTCACAAAGACGCTCTGCTAATAGCCGCGGACTAGTAAGATCATCAACAACGGAATTTAATAATTGTTGCTCAGACAACTGACCAAGATAAAAACGTGGAATGTTAGTTGCCCAGTCATCCGCCGCTAAAGTGGCAACGTTAGCCGTTAAACGTGCCTTGGCCGCGCGCTCTGATAAATCACGTTCAGCCAGATAGAGCCACACTACCCGATAGGGATCTGAGGACTGTAGTTTAAGAAATTTTACGAAATCTGGCACCGCCAGATCAGCACGGCCAGCATAATACAGGGCAATACCGCGGTTCAGATAGGCATACTCGTAATCAGGGGCAAGTTCGAGCACAGAATCAAAAGCTTCAAACGCCTGGTCAAAGTCACCACTAAGCGTGTAATGAATACCAACAAAGTTGTAGGCATCTGCCATATCTGGCTTCAGGCGCAACGCCCGCATAAAGTCCAGCCGGGCCAGTGAGCGCAAACCTGCGCTGTCATACATAACACCGCGGTCATAGTATAAACGTGCCGACTGCTCTTCTGATAACTCAGCACGGTGTAATATTTCACTTAGCCGGGCAATGGCCAGCTCAGTTCGATAAGGAACCGCCAACGGCTCTGGCGTTAGCCAGGCCGCAGACGATGACGGTTGTAAAGTAGCACAACCGCTTAAGGTTAGCAGCGCTGTTAACAGCGCTGCGATACCGGATTTAGCGCGACGCATATTACGCGTCTTGCTCAGTGTTAGCCGCAGAATCAGCTGGTTTAGTATTCGCTTCTTTAATACTTAACCGTACCCGGCCCTGCTTGTCTACTTCCAACACTTTAACGGCTACTTTCTGACCTAATTGTAAATGTTCAGACACGTTGTTTACCCGCTCATCAGAGATTTGCGAGATATGCACTAAGCCGTCTTTGCCTGGCAGTACGTTTACAAAGGCGCCAAAGTCAACAATCCGGACAACTTCACCCTGGTAAATTGCACCTACTTCAATATCAGCAGTAATAGCATTGATTTTATCAATAGCTATTTGCGCGGCTTTAGCAGTGGTAGCGGCAATTTTTATGCTGCCATCATCTTCCAGTTCAATAGTGGTGCCAGATTCTTCGGTGATTTGACGAATAACCGCACCACCTTTACCGATAACTTCACGGATTTTCTCCGGGTTAATCTTCATGGTGTAGATACGCGGCGCGTATTCAGACATCTCTTCACGGTGACCGCTAATCGCCTGATCCATGACATTCAGAATATGCAAACGGGCTGATTTTGCCTGTTTTAATGCCTTTTGCATAATTTCCTGGGTAATACCGTCAATCTTAATGTCCATTTGCAGCGCAGTAATACCTTCGGTGGTACCCGCTACTTTAAAGTCCATATCACCTAAGTGATCTTCATCACCTAAAATATCAGACAGTACGACATAGTCGTCGCCTTCTTTAACTAAACCCATAGCAATACCGGCAACAGAGGCTTTGATTGGTACACCGGCATCCATTAATGCTAATGATGAACCACATACCGATGCCATAGAGCTTGAACCATTAGATTCGGTAATTTCAGACACGATACGTACCGTGTACGGGAAATCTTCAAAATCAGGCATAACAGCCAGTACGCCACGTTTAGCTAAGCGGCCATGGCCGATTTCGCGACGCTTCGGCGACCCTACCATACCGGTCTCACCCACGCTGTACGGAGGGAAGTTGTAGTGCAGCATAAAGGTATCGGTTTTCTGACTTAACAAGTCATCGATATTCTGCGCATCACGCGCAGTACCTAAAGTACAGGTAACCAGTGCCTGGGTTTCGCCACGGGTAAACAGCGAAGAACCATGAGTACGTGGCAAAACACCTGTCATAACACTTAAACCACGGATCATTTCCGGGTCGCGGCCATCAATACGGGGCTCGCCTTTGGTAATCCGGCTACGAACCACTTTACTTTCCAGGTCATGGAAAATATCACCAAATTCGTTTTTGTCCAGCGCTTCGTCTTCGGCCATCTCTGCCAATAACTTGTTGTGCAGGGCAGTTTTGATTTCTGCGATACGCTCGTAACGTTTAGCTTTTTCAGTGATCTGGTACGCTTCGCCAATATCAGCGGTCGCTAATTCAGCAACTTTAGCAATTAGCGGTAAGTTTTTCGCAGGTGCCTGCCAGTTCCAGCTTGGCTTAGCGCCTTCTGCCGCTAACTCATTAATTGCAGTAATGGCCGTTTGCATTTGCTCATGGCCATACATTACCGCGCCTAACATCACGTCTTCTGACAGAATGTTCGCTTCCGATTCCACCATCAGTACCGCGTTATTGGTACCGGCAACCACTAAGTCCAGTTTTGAGCTTTTCAGCTCTTCTTCTGACGGGTTTAACACATACTGGTTATTGATATAGCCAACCCGGGCAGCGCCAATAGGGCCGGCGAACGGAATACCTGACAACGCTAATGCTGCTGACGTACCAATTAACGCAACGATGTCTGGCTGAATTTCAGGTTGTACTGATACGACAGTAGCAATAACCTGCACTTCATTGGTAAACCCTTCCGGGAATAATGGACGGATAGGACGGTCGATTAACCGGCATATTAAGGTTTCACCTTCACTTGGCCGGCCTTCACGTTTAAAGAAGCCACCCGGAATACGGCCAGCTGCATACATTTTTTCCTGGTAATTCACGGTTAACGGAAAGAAATCCTGACCAGGTTTTGGTTCTTTTTTACCAACAACGGTTACTAAAACTGAAGTATCTCCCAGGCTGGCCAACACTGCGGCATCTGCCTGACGGGCGATGACGCCGGTTTCTAAAGTAAAGGTATGTTGGCCAAACTGAAATGATTTTACGATGGGAGTCACGTGTGTATTTCCTTAATCTTAATCGCCGAATTGCGATGTTTTTCTCTGTGTTTTCTGCCTGTACAGTATACTCTGTAACCTGTTACAAAAGATAGTTCAGTAAAGAGCTCAATAAAAATAGTGTTTAAATCATTCCCATAAAAAAAGAGGCTTAAAAGCCTCTTTTTTGCTACGTTATCGCTTAGCGATTAACGACGTAAACCTAAACGACCGATCAGGGTAGTATAACGGCTCTGATCTTTGCCTTTTAAGTAGTCTAACAGCTTACGACGCTGGCTAACCATACGTAACAAACCACGACGAGAATGGAAGTCGTGCTTGTGTTCAGCAAAGTGGCCTTGCAGGTGAGTGATTGACGCAGTTAACAGGGCAACCTGTACTTCTGGTGAACCGGTATCGCCTTCTTTTACAGCGTAGTCAGCAACAATTTTTGCTTTATCAGCAGCGCTTAATGACATATTTAACTCCAATGTGAGTGAACTAAAATAAGGGTATCGCCGATCACTCATCCAGCAGACCCCAGAAAATCCGGCACATAATAGCATTTTGCTATCTTTTTACAAGGCGTTTATCGCAGTAGCGGACTGTTGCACCGCACTGGTGTTAAGCAAGCGGCGTGAACAAAGTACGCCCTGCTGTACCTGGCCAATACCAATAAAGACCTCACCTGGCCCGATCAACTTAATCGCAGCAATATCATCCGCTGCGACACTGCAGTTCTGACCGTGCTGCAACTGATGCTGTTGCTCAGCACTAAGTGCCATTGCTGGCATAGCAACAATACCGGCATCCAACGGCAGTAATAACGCGTCTAAGGGGTTAAAATCAGCACTGCTGTGGCATTGCTCTGCCATGGCGTCTAACTGAGCAGGCTTTACCATTTGCGCAGCAGTAAAAGGCCCGACCTGAGTGCGGTGCAATTTGCTGACATGACCGCCACAGCCTAACAGCTCGCCTAAATCGTCGATAAGGGTGCGGATATAAGTGCCTTTGGAGCAATGAACAATAAAATCTGCCTGGTTGCCGCTACGCTTTAACAGTTCAAACTTAAATATGGTAATCGGCCGGGCTTCCCGCTCTATGGTAATACCCTGACGGGCATATTTATATAAAGGCTGGCCCTGATACTTTAATGCAGAGAACATAGTGGGCACTTGCATAATATCACCGCGAAAACTTTGCAGTGCCTGTTCCAGGTCGGTGTCAGTAAAGCTGACCGGCCGCTCACTGATTACCTCGCCTTCTGAATCGCTGGTACTGGTGCGCACCCCAAAACTGGCTGTCACCAGATAGGTTTTATCGGTATCCAGTAAAAACTGACTGAACTTGGTCGCCTCACCAAAACAGATGGGTAATAAGCCCGAGGCCATCGGATCCAGAGCACCGGTATGTCCGGCTTTCTGTGCCTGGTATAGCCAACGGACGCGCTGTAAAATGCCATTGCTACTGACTTCTAACGGTTTATCCAGTAATAGAATGCCATTAACTGCCCTGGCATTTTTACGCGCCATTACTCATCAACTCCGTCGCTGTCTGTATCTGGATCAGTATCTGTTGGTTCCATGCCAGCATCTTTGCGCTTTCTCTCATCTTCCTGGCGCACTGAAGCCACTAAACTGGCCATGCGGATCCCTTCATTTAATGACTGGTCAAACGCAAAGCGGATATGCGGCACAATCCGGGTCTGAATGCGCTTGCCAATTAAACTGCGGACATAGCCAGCGGCATCATTCAAAATTTTCAGATTGTCTTCCACCTTGCTGTCATCCATCCCTAAAAAGGTTACAAACACCTTGGCATGTGACAGATCACGTGATACTTCGACATCAGAAACAGTAATCATTGAATGCAAGCGCGGATCTTTAATTTCGCGCTGCAGAATAACCGCCATCTCTTTCTTTATGTGTTGAGACAACCGGTCAACGCGGGAGAATTCTTTTGCCATGTTAAGCATTCCAAATTTGGGGTCAGGGAAAACACAACAGGGGCACTAAAGGCCCCTGTACTATGTGTTGCCAGCGGTACTTTATAAGGTACGTTCAACCTGAATGGTTTCAAATACTTCGATCTGGTCGCCTTCGCGAACGTCGTTGTAATTTTTAACACCGATACCACATTCAAAGCCGTTTCTGACTTCGTTTACATCGTCTTTAAAGCGACGCAGTGATTCCAGTTCGCCTTCATAGATAACCACGTTATCTCGCAGCACCCGGATAGGCGCGTTACGTTTAATCAGGCCTTCAGTTACCATACATCCGGCAATCGCGCCGAACTTCGGTGAACGGAACACATCACGTACCTGTGCTAAACCAATAATTTGCTGTTTAAACTCTGGTGCGAGCATACCGGTCATCGCGGCTCTTACTTCGTCTAACAGCTCATAAATGATGCTGTAGTAGCGTAAGTCGAGGCCTTCATCTTCTATCATCTTACGGGCTGACGCGTCAGCACGAACGTTAAAGCCGATAATAATGGCTTGTGATGCTGCAGCAAGCGTTACGTCAGTTTCGGTGATACCACCTACGCCGCTACCGATAATTTTAATTTTCACTTCATCAGTAGACAGTTTAGCCAGTGATTCAGAAATCGCCTGTACTGAACCTTGCACATCACCTTTTAATACCAGGTTAAGTTCAGAGACATCGCCTTCTTCCATGTTGGCAAACATGTTTTCAAGCTTGGCTTTTTGCTGACGTGCCAGCTTAACATCACGGAATTTACCCTGGCGATATAATGCGACTTCGCGGGCTTTACGCTCATCTTTAACTACGGTGACTTCGTCACCAGCCTGAGGAACGCCTGATAAACCTAAAATTTCAACCGGAATTGATGGACCGGCGGTTTTTACTTCACGACCATTTTCGTCGCGCATCGCACGAACCCGGCCGTATTCAAAGCCACACAGTACGATATCACCCTGATTCAGCGTGCCTTCCTGCACCAGAATAGAAGCAACCGGACCACGTCCTTTATCTAAGCGGGATTCAATAACCGCACCACGTGCCAGGCCCTTCTTAACCGCTTTCAACTCCAACAGTTCAGCCTGGTTAAGGATTGCTTCCAGTAAGTCATCTATACCAATACCAGACTTAGCCGATACCTGCACAAACTGCGTGTCGCCGCCCCATTGTTCAGAGATAACATCGAACTGGGATAGCTCGTTTCTTACTCTGTCAGGATCCGCTTCTGCTTTATCAATTTTGTTTACTGCGACTACCAGTGGCACGCCTGCTGCTTTCGCATGCTGGATTGCTTCTTTGGTTTGCGGCATTACGCCGTCATCCGCTGCAACCACCAGAATAACGATATCTGTTGCTTTAGCACCGCGAGCCCGCATTGAGGTAAACGCAGCATGGCCAGGTGTATCAAGGAACGTCACCATACCGCGGTCCGTTTCAACGTGATAAGCACCTATATGCTGGGTAATACCACCTGCTTCGCCATCAGCAACTTTAGCTTTACGAATGTAGTCCAGTAATGACGTTTTACCATGGTCAACGTGACCCATTACCGTAACAACTGGTGCACGTGGCTCCAGCTCGCCTTCACCTTCGCGGTCAGACATTACCGCTTCTTCCAGTTCATTCTCTTTGGTCAGGGTGAATTTGTGGCCCATCTCTTCACAAACAATGGCCGCCGTTTCCTGATCAATTACCTGATTAATGGTCGCCATGGCGCCCATCTTCATCATGGCTTTAATCACTTCAGACGCTTTTACCGCCATTTTAGAGGCCAGTTCGGCCACGGTAATGGTTTCACCAATTTTTACTTCGCGCTCTACCGGCTGGGCAGGCTTATTAAAGCCATGCTGCATACTGGTTGGCGTTTTCTTTTTCTTGGTATGACGGTTAGCACGGTTAAAGGCTTCCTTGTCATTACCGTCATCTTTCTTTTTACCTTTAGCTGGCGGGGCTTTTTTACCCACGCCACGACGACCCGCACGTTCTTCTTTCGCGTCAACTTCGTCTTCTGCCTGCTTAGCAAATTCATTGCTGGTCAGGTGGTAATCGTCTTTTTCAGTAGATTTGGCTTTTTCTTCCTGGGCCCAACGTTCACTGTTTTCTTCAGCCAGCTTGCGTGCTGCTTCAGCCTGTTTCTTGGCTTCTTCTTCCAGCTTACGCAGCGCTTCAGCTTCTTGCTGCTGGCGCATATGCTCAGCTTCACGCTTAGCTTCTTCTTTGGCTGCACGACGTGCCGCTTCTTCCGGATCGTCTTTTAACAGCTGAGCTTGTTTCGCTTCTTCACGTTTTTTAGCTTCTGCCGCTTTACGCTCTGCTTCTTCTTTGGCTTTCGCTGCAGCAATTTCCCGCGCTTTATGTTCAGCTTCCTGCTTGGCACGATTCGCTTCTGCGTTAGCTTGTTCTTCAGCCAGACGGGCTTCTTCCTGCGCTTTTAAGGTCGCTTCGTCAACAACCGGTTTTTTGATATAGGTTTTTTGCTTACGCACTTCAACCTGAATTTCCCGGTTACGCCCGGCACCGCCAGCCACACTTAACGTGGTTTTTTCTTTACGCTTGAGGGTAAGCTTTGAAGGTTCTGATGATTTACCGCCATGCTGCTTGCTTAAATGCAACAGCAGGGTTTTTTTCTCATCTTCAGATACCTGCTGCCCTGCAGCTTTAGTAATACCTGCATCAGCAAATTGTTGTACTAACCGATCAACAGTTGTACCGACATCACTGGCCAGCTTCTCTATGGTGACTTCTGCCATTTGTGTTGTTACCTCCGTTGACTACTCAGTTACTTTCACTAAACCAAACAATATTGCGGGCAGCCATAATCAGCTCTGCGGCTTTTTGCTCAGTTATATCTGCTATATCTAATAAATCGTCGACACCTAAATCGGCCAGATCGTCCAGGGTTGTTACACCTTTGCTGGCAATCACGTATGCGGTATGGGTATCTAAGCCTTCTAACGCTAACAGCGCTTCAGTTGGCTTGGCATCTTCTAATGATTCTTCGCTGGCCAGCGCACGGGTAGTTAACACCGCTTTTGCTCTGCCACGCAGTTCTTCAACAATCTCTTCATCAAAACCGTCTATCGACAGTAGTTCGCTGATGGGTACGTAGGCAACTTCTTCCAAAGTAGAAAAACCTTCGTCAACCAGCACATCAGCAAAGTCTTCGTCAATTTCCAGCGCATCCATAAAGGCCTGACGCACTTTCTCAGTCTCTTCCTGATGCTTTTTCTTCATATCAGAAACCGACATAACGTTCAGCTCCCAACCTGTTAACTGGCTGGCTAAGCGCACGTTCTGACCATTGCGACCAATCGCCATAGCGAGGTTAGAGTCTTCAACGGCGATATCCATCGAATGCGCGTCTTCATCAACAATAATAGAAGCCACTTCTGCAGGTGCCATAGCGTTAATAACGAATTGCGCATCGTTATCATCGTACAACACGATATCAACCCGTTCACCGGCCAGCTCGTTTGACACGCCCTGTACCCGTGAACCACGCATGCCAACGCAAGCGCCTACCGGATCTATCCGGCGATCGTTACTTTTCACCGCAATTTTTGCACGAGAACCCGGATCACGGGCCGCACCACGCAACTCAATCATTTCTTCGCCAATTTCCGGTACTTCGATCCGGAACAACTCAAGCAGCATTTCCGGACGGGCACGGCTTAAAAAAAGCTGAGCGCCGCGTGCTTCTGGCTTCACATCAAATAATAAGGTACGGATCCGATCGCCTGGACGATACGTTTCCCGCGGTAACATTTCTTCGCGCGGTAACATCGCTTCGGCATTGTTACCTAAATCGACAATGATGCTGTCGCGGTTAACTTTTTTAACGATACCGGTTACCAGCTCGCCTACCTGATCAATATAGGCTTCAACTACCTGAGACCGCTCGGCTTCGCGCACTTTTTGCACAATAACCTGTTTGGCCATTTGAGTGGTAATACGGTCAAACTCGATAGAATCGATTTGCTCTTCGTAGAAATCACCAATCTGCACTTCTGGTGCATCATACTGGGCTGCCGATAAGGTAATTTCCCGGGTAGGGTGTTCCTGCACCGCATCATCTGCGACCACTTCCCAACGCCGGAAGGTTTCATAGGATCCGGTTTTACGATCAATATTTACCCGAACTTCAATATCGCCTTCGTTTTTCTTTTTAGTGGCTGCAGCTAATGCAAACTCCAGTGCCTGGAATATTTTCTCCCGCGGTACTGATTTTTCATTGGATACTGCATCGACAACTAATAATATTTCTTTTGCCATTGTATCTGCCTCGTTCTGACGCGACCCGAATACCTTAAAAAACCGGTACCACGTTTGCTTTGTCTATATTATCCAGCAGCAAACGATAGGGTTTGCCATCGACTTCCATAACGAGCATGTCAGCGTCAATCGCCTGCAACATGCCTTTGAATTTTCTTCTGTTATCTTGCGCAATTGTCAGTTTTACTTCAATTTGCTGACCTACTGCCTGTATAAAATGTGCTTCGGTAAACAGCGGACGGGATAAACCCGGCGAAGATACTTCAAGGGTGTATTCGTTAGGGATCGGATCTTCTACATCTAATATCGCGCTCACTTCACGGCTGACCAAAGCACAATTCTCGACCGTAATACCATCACTGTGATCAATATATAGCCGCAATGTCGTGTGGCGGCCAGCACGCAGCAGCTCAATACCCCATAAATCAAAACCGGCAGCAGTTACTGTCGGGTTCAACAACTCAACCAGTTGTTGTTCTTGTTTAGTCAAAAAGACCTCCGAATACACCAATAAAAAATGGGCATAGCGCCCATTACTGCATAAAACTGACACGCCAGATACGAAAACGCCCCGAACAAGCGGGGCGAAGTAACATCCGAACAACACCCATATCGCCAATGAAGTATTGTTGAAAAGTTGGTTGCGGGAGCCGGATTTGAACCGACGACCTTCGGGTTATGAGCCCGACGAGCTACCAGACTGCTCCATCCCGCGTCCGTGTAATGGCGCGTATTATATAGCGCCTTGCCTGTTATCGCAAGCCTTGCATCACAAAGCTATTGATTTAGTTGGTGCCGAGAGCGGGACTTGAACCCGCACGTCCGAAGACACTACCCCCTCAAGATAGCGTGTCTACCAATTTCACCACCTCGGCTTAAATAAGAGGTTAACCTACCGGGATATCGCTGTTATCTTCTTTCTTCACAGGTGCCTGTTCAACGGCTGGAGCAGATAAATCCCATTCATCGACCGGTGCACTTTGCTTCGCAGTATAATTACCTAATACGATGCTTAATACAAAAAATAATGTTGCCAGCACCGTCGTGGTTTTCGTTAAGAAATTGCCGGTACCTGATGAACCGAACACGGTAGAAGAAGCACCTGCACCAAAGGCAGCACCCATGTCAGCGCCTTTACCATGCTGAATTAATACCAGGCCAATTAACGCCATAGCTACCAATAAATAAACTACAATTATTATCTCGTACATGCTTAGTCCTTTGCACTTTGGCAAATTTGCAAAAATTCTGCTGGTTTCAAGCTGGCACCGCCAACCAATGCACCATCAATATCGGCCTGTGTAAACAGTGCCTGGCAATTTGCCGCGTTTACACTGCCGCCATATAATATTCTTACCTTTGCCGCAGCTTCACTATTGTACCCGGTCAGCTGGCGACGGATAAACGCATGCGTTTCCTGCGCCTGTTCCGGTGATGCCGATTCACCCGTACCAATAGCCCACACTGGCTCGTAAGCAATTACTGATTTCGCCAGTAATTCGGGGTGCGAAGCATACACCGCCGCTAATTGTTTCGCAATAACCTGCTCAGTATTTTCTTGCTGGCGTTCCGCTAATGTTTCACCGATACAAAGCACTGGCGTTAAACCGGCAGCAATTGCCTGCTGTATTTTTGCACAAACCAGCTGGTCGGTTTCAGCATGATACTGGCGGCGCTCAGAATGACCAACTAAAACGAAACTGGCTCCAGCCTCGTTAATCAGGCTGCCACTGAGTTCGCCGGTATAAGCCCCTTCAGCATGCTCACTAATATCCTGAGCACCTAAAGAATAATGCTCGCTAACCGGAAAATACGCCAGCAAGGTTGCCGGCGGACAGATCAAGACATCAACCTCTGAATTTAAGGTCGTTAACTGCTGCGAAACAGTTTCAACCAGTGCTCTGGAACCATTCATCTTCCAGTTGGCAGCGATTAGTTTTTTTGCAGACATAACGTTATTTCCTGATGTAATACGCCGGGATACTAACCAAGCACGCCGCTAAGAACAAGTAATAACCACCAAACAACAGACTAACTGCGGTTAAAACAGTCAACGCGCCAGGGCATGTTGACGTTCAGCTTGCCAGTTTGACCGCCGCCGCTATTTGCTCCGCATATTCACGCACCAGCGTAGCATCTTCACCTTCAACCATTACCCGGATAAGAGGTTCAGTACCTGATTTACGGATCAACACCCGGCCTTTACCTGCCAGCAAGCTCTCCACTTCGGCTATTTTCTGAATAACATGCTGCTTTTCAAGCGGTGCGGTGCCTTTTTCAAATTTAACGTTGACCAGTACCTGCGGCAATTTATGCATACCATCGCTCAATTGCGCCAGGCTTTCACCGGTTACCAGCATGGCATTGAGCACCTGTAACGACGCGATAATACCATCACCGGTACAGGCATAATCTAAATTAAGCACATGGCCGGAGTTTTCACCACCAATCCGCCAGTTCTTCTCTCGAAGCAGCTCCATAACGTAACGATCACCCACTGCACTTCGCACAAACGGAATATCCAGTTCCGCCAGCGCCAGCTCCAGACCCAGGTTACTCATCAGGGTACCGACCACACCGCCTTGTAAGGTTTTTTCGCGTTGCGCGCAGCGGGCAATAATGTAGACAATTTCGTCACCATCCAGCACCCGACCTTGCTGATCCACCATCATCACGCGGTCGCCGTCACCATCGTAGGCAATACCTAAATCGGCTTGTTGCTCAAGCACTGTTTGCTGTAATAAATCGGTATGGGTTGCGCCACACTTATCATTAATATTTAAGCCATCTGGTTTGCAGCCTATAGCGATAACTTCTGCGCCCAGTTCTTTAAATACTGCCGGTGCAATATGGTAAGTGGCACCATGAGCACAATCGATAACAATTTTCAGGCCTTTCAATGATAAATGGTTTTTAAGATGGCTTTTGCAAAACTCGATATAGCGTCCTGCCGCATCGTCAATGCGCATTGCCCGTCCCAGCTTTTCAGAGGGTTCACATACCATGGGCTGTTCCAGCTCATGCTCAATGGCCAGCTCTACCTCATCGGGCAATTTGGTTCCATCCGCAGAGAAAAATTTAATGCCGTTATCATAATAAGGATTGTGCGAGGCACTGATCACAATACCAGCCTCAGCCCGGAATGTCCGGGTTAGGTAAGCTACTGCCGGTGTCGGCATAGGGCCAAGTAGACGAACATCAACCCCAGCAGCGATCAGACCGGCTTCAAGCGCAGTTTCCAGTAAATAGCCAGAGATCCGGGTATCCTTGCCAATCAGCACTTTTCGGGTACCACGTGCAGATAAAACCCGGCCAGCGGCCCAACCCAGTTTCATCGCAAATTCCGGCGTGATTGGAAACTCACCCACCCGGCCACGTACACCATCGGTACCAAAATATTTTCTGCTCATGCTTCTACTCCATAGCGTACCGCAGTGGCTACCTGCACTGCCTGTACCGTTTCTTTCACGTCATGCACCCGGATTATCCGGGCACCTTGTAATGCAGCAATTGTGGCACAGGCCAGACTGCCTGCCAAACGCTGTTCAACCGGCACCTTTAATAAATTGCCAATCATTGATTTTCTTGACATACCTGCCAGCACCGGATAACCCAAGCCGCACAGTTGCGCTATTGCGGCCAGTAACTGATAGTTATCGCTCAGATTTTTACCAAAGCCAAAGCCCGGATCCAGTATAATCTGCTCTTTTGCAATACCGGCAAACTGACAATCCAGAGTCCGACGCTGCAAAAATTTAATCACGTCTGCCACTACATCGTCATACTGTGGCTGCTGCTGCATGGTGCGGGGCTCGCCCAGCATATGCATCAGACATACTGGTACCTTTAATTCTGCAGCGCACTGCAATGCGCCTTCGCCTTGCAATGCCTGCACGTCATTAATCATATCGGCACCAGCCTTAACCGCCGCTGACATAACTTTAGCTTTGCTGGTATCAATCGATATCACACAGTCAAAGCGTTGCCGTATAGCTTCAATTACTGGCAGCACCCGATCCAGTTCTTGCTGTAAGGGCACGGCACTGGCGCCAGGGCGGGTTGACTCACCACCCAGGTCAATAATCGTCGCGCCATCAGTTAACATTTGTTCAGCCTGACGCAGTGCTGCTTCGGGCGCAAAATGCTGACCACCGTCTGAAAACGAATCGGGCGTAATATTTAAAATACCCATAACCACCGGGCGGCTTAAATCTAACTGACGTTGGCGGGGAAGTTTTAGCAGCATAGTGACACCCTTAAACCCTGATACTTTGAAAACGGACTCTGAAATAAACAAACCCCGGCATGCCGGGGTTTGGAGTATAAACAGACTTTACGGGAAGTGCATGCAGTTACTATATAGTTTCAGCACACAGGCTTACCCTCAAACCTTAATGCAGATTGCCTTCAGACGGTTTATCGGTTGCTACCGGTCCGTCGCTCTCGGCTTTCGCTTTGCCTGACGAATCGTCGTCACTATTGCCCTTATCACGCGGCTCCCAGTTTTCAGGCTGGCGTACTTCACGGCGCTCCATCAAGTCGTCAATCTGTTTGGCATCTATGGTTTCATATTTCATTAATGCGTCTTTCATCGCATGTAATATGTCCATATTCTCTTCAATTAACTCTTTCGCCCGCACATAGTTGCGGTCTATAAACACCCGTATTTCAGCGTCTATTGCTTTAACAGTGTCTTCTGACATATGCTTATTTTTGCTAACCGAGCGACCTAAAAAGACTTCGCCCTCTTCTTCAGCGTACAGCAAAGGACCCAGCGTTTCAGAGAAACCCCATTGCGTCACCATTTTACGAGCCAGGTCAGTAGCTCGCTCAATGTCATTAGAAGCACCAGTTGTCACCAACTCAAAACCATAAATCACTTCTTCTGCGATCCGGCCACCGAATAGCGAGCTAATCATGCTCTCCAGGTGACGCTTACTGTGGCTTACCCGATCCCGCTCTGGCAAATACATGGTTACACCCAATGCCCGACCGCGAGGAATAATACTCACTTTGTAAACCGGGTCATGATCTGGCACCAACCGACCAACAATGGCATGGCCTGCTTCATGATACGCGGTTGCTTCTTTTTCTTTTTCCGTCATCACCATTGACCGGCGCTCGGCACCCATCATGATTTTATCTTTGGCTTTCTCAAATTCGTCCATCGACACAACCCGACAACTGCTGCGCGCTGCAAACAATGCCGCTTCGTTAACCAGATTGGCTAAATCGGCGCCTGAGAAACCCGGCGTACCACGGGCAATCACTGAGGCATCAACCCCATCGGCTAATGGCACTTTACGCATGTGGACTTTTAAAATCTGTTCGCGGCCTTTTACATCTGGTAAGCCTACGACAACCTGGCGGTCAAACCTGCCCGGGCGCAATAATGCAGGGTCAAGCACATCTGGCCGGTTGGTCGCAGCAATCACAATAATACCTTCATTACCGTCAAAGCCATCCATTTCAACCAGCATCTGGTTTAACGTTTGCTCACGCTCATCGTGACCACCGCCCAACCCTGCGCCACGCTGGCGGCCAACCGCATCAATTTCATCAATGAAAATAATACATGGCGCTGCCTTTTTAGCCTGCTCGAACATGTCACGTACCCGGGAGGCACCAACACCTACAAACATTTCGACGAAATCAGAACCCGAAATAGTGAAAAACGGTACTTTCGCTTCACCGGCAATGGCTTTAGCCAGCAAGGTTTTACCGGTACCCGGTGGGCCTACCATCAGTACGCCTTTCGGAATTTTACCCCCAAGCTTTTGAAAGCGAGACGGGTCGCGCAGGTAATCTACCAGCTCGGAAACCTCTTCTTTGGCTTCATCACAGCCGGCAACATCAGCAAAAGTGGTTTTTATCTGATCTTCACCCATCAGGCGCGCTTTGCTCTTACCAAACGACATGGCACCTTTGCCACCGCCGCCTTGCATCTGGCGCATAAAGAAAATCCAGACGCCAATGAGCAACAACATCGGGAACCAGGAAATGAAAATAGTAGCTAACCAGCTGCTCTCTTCAGGTTTAGCTCCAATTACCCGAACGTCATGGTCTAATAAATCTTTCATTAAACCAGGATCATTTACCGGCAATACCGTCTCAAACCGCTCGCCACTGCTACGCAAACCGGTGATGACACCGCTGCGTTCAATTTTGACCTCACGGATCTGCCCCTGATTTACGTCTTTAATAAACTGGGTGTAACTGGTTTGTCTGTCTGCATTCTCACTGGGGCCAAAGCTGTTAAACACCGACATCAGTACTACTGCGATAACCAACCAGACAATCAGATTTTTTGCCATGTCGCTCAAGGTTATAACCTCATCTTCGCTTAAAAAAAATTTACCGGCTACTTTACTAGAGTTTGAAGCCGGTCGCCACGATATATGTTTCCCGAGACCTGGCGCGGGAAGAATCGGGCTTGCGTATTTTCACGGTGTTAAATAACGCCCTGATATCCTTTAAAAAGGCTTCAAAGCCATCACCCTGAAACACTTTGACCACAAAACTGCCATTTTGCTTCAGAGTTTTTTGACACATATCTAAAGCAAGCTCTACCAGATACATAGAGCGGGCCTGATCAGTTGTATCATTACCACTCATATTTGGTGCCATATCAGATAGTACCACATCTACGGTTTTACCGCCGATCCGGCTCAGTAATGCCTCTAAAACAGCTTCCTCCCGAAAGTCGCCTTGCAGAAAAGCCACGCCGGCCAGCGGATCCATCGGCAAAATATCACACGCTATTACCGTGCCACTCTGGCCAACGACTCCCACTACATACTGCGACCAGCTGCCCGGCGCTGAGCCTAAATCAACCACGGTCATGCCCGGTTTCATCAGCTTGTCCTGCTGCTGAATTTCTTCTAACTTAAAAGAAGCCCGCGACCGTAAGCCCAGCTTCTGTGCTTTTTGCACAAAATGATCATCAAAATGCTCTTTTAACCATCGGGTTGAACTGGCAGAGCGCTTTTTCTTGGTCATAGTACCACTCTTAAATAGTGTTATGCCTGAGATGGCGCTACAATAGGCAAAAATCAAGCTTGAATCCGGATATTCTACCCATATGAGTTTAACCAATAAACAAAAACAATTTTTAAAAGCAAAAGCGCATGAGCTTAAACCCGTAATTTTACTCGGTGGCAATGGCCTGACAGAGGGCGTGGTCGCTGAGATTGAAGTCGCGCTGAGTTTTCATGAATTAATTAAAATTAAAGTGCCTACTGAAGATCGCGAACAAAAAGTATTGATCATGGATGCAATTATCCGTGAAACCAAAGCTGAAAAAGTGCAGGTGATTGGTAAAACGCTGGTACTGTATCGCCAGAGCGAAGCGAAAAAAATTCAGTTACCACGTAACTGATTTATCCGGCCAGATAGCCCGCTGTCTGCAGCGCGATGCGGGCAGCTTTATCGTCTTTTGCAACCTGACTGATCAAATTTGCCGGCCGGTTGTCCACTTCTGTCGCTTTCTCAAACTGCCACATCACCACTGCATTGTCAGCATAAATGATTTCAACGTGCATTAGATTATGGTCAAAGCACCAATGGGTATTGTCTTTTAAAATGCCGAAAACCGCTGCCGGGCTAAGTTGCCAGTGCCGGATATCCAGCACGATTGCCCAGGGCTGAGCGATCAGATCCTGCACCAGTGTGCGAAGCTCCAGCACATAATCTTTTGCTGTGCTTTCATTCCAGATGCCATCAGCCCTTACCCATAAAACCCGTTGTTCAAGAGCAAGACTGAACGCTTTTTTATTTTTCATTGATTACTCCCGTTGCAGCCTGGTTACTGTACCCTATACGCTGTGAATCTAAACTCTGACCTGTAGGTAAATTGTAAATATTTATTAATAGATAGCCCACAGAGGCTGCCAGCAGCAATTAACCAAATTAAAAACCCGATAAGCCACTAAGATTATGAAATTAAGAGATTACCAGCTACAGGCCGTTGCCACAGCTATCGGCCACTTCAAACAAAGTAATCAGTCTGCAGTTATGGTGCTTCCTACCGGCGCCGGCAAAAGCCTGGTGTTAGCAGAACTGGCCAGAGTAGCGAAAGGCCGGGTACTTATTCTTACTCATGTCAAAGAACTGGTTGCTCAGAACGCCGAAAAAGTAGGGTTATTAAGCCAGCCTGGTAGTATTTTCGCTGCGGGGCTAAACCAGAAAGACAGCCGTGCTAAAACGGTGATTGCCAGCGTACAATCTGCTGCCCGTAATTTGTCACAATTCGAGCAGGCATTTTCCTTACTGATTATTGACGAGTGCCACCGGGTTAGTCTCAATGCCGACAGTCAGTATCAATTGCTATTTAGCCAGTTGCGCCGGCAAAATTCAGAGCTGAAAATTCTCGGCCTAACCGCCACCCCTTACCGGTTGGGTACTGGCTGGATCTACCAGAGTCACTATCATGGTCGGGTTGGCAATACCGAAAATGCCAGTTTCGAACGTTGTATTTTCGAACTGCCGTTAAGACCGTTAATTAACAAAGGCTACTTAGCAAAACCGATATTACTCGATGGCTTAGCCGCTCAGTATGACTTTAGTGCCCTGCAGCCATTAAGCAGTATGGACTACAGTGAACAGGAAATTGAATCGGTGCTGGGCAAAATGGGCCGGGCCACCAAGCTAATTGCTGGCCAGCTGGTTCAGCTGGCTGCCAGTAAACAGGGCGTTATTGTTTTCGCTGCCACAGTGCGTCACGCCAATGAAGTACTGAACCTTCTATTGCAGCATGGGCAAAGCGCGGCGCTGTTAATTGCCACAACCCCTGAAAAAGAACGAGATCAACTGATCGCGGCTTTTAAAGCAAAACAATTGAAGTTTCTGGTGAATGTGGCGGTACTGACCACTGGCTTTGATGCGCCTCATGTCGATTTAATCGCTATTTTACGCCCCACCGCCTCGGTCAGTTTGTTTCAGCAAATGGTCGGCAGGGGTCTGCGCAGCGCGCCAGATAAAAGCCAGTGCCTGATCATTGATTATGCAGCCAACGGTTATGACTTGTTTTATCCGGAAGTAGGCAGCCCCCGCCCCAACAGCAAATCTGTGCCAGTACAGGTACCCTGCCCGGAGTGTGGTTTTGCCAATATTTTCTGGGGACTTACAGATAACGATGGCGATATTATCGAGCACTATGGCAGACGCTGTCAGGGTTTGCTTGCACCCGAAACAAACACAGCAGCCACCCAGTGCAGCTATCGGTTTCGAGCCAGAATATGCCCAGACTGCGGTGGCGAGAATGATATTGCAGCACGGGTTTGTCACGCCTGCCAATCGCAACTCATTGATCCGGATAAACGCTTAAAAGAAGTGCTTAGCAAGCAACACCATCATTTATTTCGCTGCCAGCAAATGCAGCTTATTGACCATAACGGTGATTTAAAAGTGCATTATCAGGACAGTGATGGCAATCCGTTTTACCGCTATTTTAAAATGCAAACAGCACCGCAGCGCCGGGCCTTATATGCCTTGTTTATTAAACCGCATAGCCGAGCACCGGGTTTTGCTCAAAAAAAATATCAAACTGCCAGCGAGCTGGTAGCTGATCAGCACAAGTTTCGCATGCCTCAACTGATCCTGTTAAAAAAGCAGCCCAAAGGCTGGCAACATCTCGACAGTTTTTTTGATTACAGCGGCCGCTACCAGAATTCTGAAACATACTCAGGCAGCTTTTCTGATTAAGACTAACCCTGTCGATATCACTACTACTAAATTGATTTATTAAAACAGGTACAGGGGTGGGTAAACGTTATACCCGCTATCTGAGTTGACTATCTTTACTACCCCGTCGGTTCATACCACCTGCTGTCGTACGGTTTTTTTCAACCGCTTCCTGACAGGCAATACAAAGACGCACTCCCGGAACTGCTTTGCGGCGCTGTTCAGGAATACGCCTGTCGCATTCATCACAATAAACCGCGCTGTCACCTACCGTTAATTTACTTCGGACCTGTTGTACTGCATCGTCGACACTTGCATCAATTTGCTCCTGCACCGCGCCATCCCGCGACCATCCTCCTGCCATAGTAGTCTCCGTTTTATCATTAATAACTGCGTTAATAGCGGCGTTGATTAAATCATCAAGCCATTACTTACGACAACACTCAGCACTAAGGGTTGCACTCGCCCCGGCCGCAGTAACACAAAGTCTGTTAACCGGGTGCAGCAGAGCAGTTGTCTTAAAAAGTAAGCAGAGCAGCCTGTTGACGAAATAGCCGGGCATGCAGTAATTTAGCGCAGTGCTGCTGGCGGGTGTAGTTCAATGGCAGAATGAAAGCTTCCCAAGCTTTAGACACGGGTTCGATTCCCGCCACCCGCTCCAGATTTTCCTGCCCGAAAAATATTTAAATATTTTTGTCACAGCAGCAACTGCTGCCGGTACTTAGTAATGTCACTCACAACTTACTAAGGTCGAAACATGAATAAGCACACTAAAAAGCAAGCAACCAACACGACTAAAACAAAAACCGGCTTCTGGACCCACTGTGCCATTGCCCTAACCATTGTTAGTGGCATGTTGGCTGCTAATTTTAGTGCTAAAGCAGCTGAAAGCTTTAGTGTTGAGGTTATCGGTAGCGGTAAACCGGTGATTTTGATCCCAGGGTTAATGTCAGATGCCAGAGTATGGCGACCCACTGCCGAAGCTCTGGCGGGCGATTACCAGCTGCATTTAATCAGTATTGCTGGCTTTGCCGGCACACCGGCTATTGATGGCGAACTGCTGCCCACAGTAAAGCAACAATTGCTGCAGTACATTACCCAAAACAAACTACAACAACCGGCAATAGTCGGTCACAGCCTGGGCGCATTTATGGCGTTTAGCCTGGCCAGTTCAGCACCTGCAAGTATTGGTAATGTTGTCGCGGTAGATGGCTTACCGTATCTGGCGCCGGTATTTACCCGTAGTAACGACACTACCGTGGCCATGATGCAGGGCCAGGCGAGTTATTTACGCCAGCAATACCAGCAGATGACAAATGCGCAGTTAACCGCAATGACTGCACAAGGGCTGTTTATCCAGGCCACGAGTGCGGTTCACCAGCAACAGGTGCTGGATATGGCAACTGCTTCCGATGCCAGAGCGGCAGGTCAGGCGATTTATGAGCTACTGACCACGGACTTGCGCCCTGAAGTGCACAAAATTCAAAGCAAGGTACTGTTAATCGGTGCCAGTGGTGCCATGTCAAATGACGCTGACCGCGCTGCAGCAAAAGCCCTTTATCAGCAGCAAGTTGCTACTATTGCTAACGCCCATGTTGAGTTTAATGCCAACTCAAGGCATTTTATTATGCTCGACCAGCCAGAATGGCTAACCGCCCGCATCGCACAGGCCCTAAAAGAATAAGTTGCAGGACGAATTAACATGAGTATCTCAATGATTGAACAACAACTTATTCCGGACGTCACTGCCGCTAAGCAAGGTGATACCGGTGCCTTTGAGCGGTTGGTTGCACGCTGCCAGCGCAGTGTCAGCAGTATTGCCCTGGCTATCGTCAAAGATTTAGATGCCAGTGAAGACATTGCCCAGCAAGTGTTTATTCATATTTGGCAGCAGCTGAATACCTTGCAAAATCCGGCCAGTTTTTTGCCTTGGGTACGGCAGATCACCCGCTATAGCGCCTTCAACTACCTGCGGGATAACAAGGTGAGTATTACCCAGAGTTTCGATGACGCGGAACAGGCTATGGCAGAATTTGCCAGCGAGTCTGAACCGGACCACGACTTAGCTAAACACCAGCAAAACCATATTATGGCAGACTTTATCAGCCAGTTACCCGCCGATAGCAGGGAAATCGTGCTGCTGTTTTACCGTGAAGAACAAAACAGCCAGCAAGTCGCCGAGCTACTGGGTTTAAGCGAAAGCAATGTCCGTAAAAAGCTGCAGCGGGTGCGTGAACTGTTAAAAGATCAGATCCTGGCGAAGTACGGAAAAATGATTTTAAGCACCGCTCCCGGGCTTGGCCTTACTACGGCCATATGCAGCGCCCTGACGTTAACCAGCCCGCCGGTAGCGGCTGCATCGGCCAGTGCTCTGGCGGCCAATAGCAGTGGTCTGGTAAAATTCGGCTGGCTATTAGGCGGCGCAATGTTGGGTGCTCTCGGAGGCGTGTTAGGGGTAATTCTCGGTATGAAACAACCACTGAAACGAGCGGAAACGCTGCAAGAGCGCCAGCGACTGCTAAAATACCGAAACATCAGTATCGGTTGGCTATTACTTAGCGGTATCCTGCTGGCAATGGCCTATCAGTTTACTGCTGGAGCAGTAGCACCCGTATTAGCCTTCAGCCTGTTTATGGCCGGACTGGGCTACCTGCAATATAGTGTTTGGCAGACAATTAAGCCTCGTTTGCAACAAAAAATGCTGCACGACCCACAAGCTAAAATCGCATATAAACGCAACCTGTTCTGGTGCTGGTTTGGTATGGCGGGTGGCAGTATAGCAGGCTTTGGTGGCTTAATTATTGGGCTGATAAGTAGTGGCCGCTGGTTTTGGGGCTAATAAAAAACGCCAGGACAAGCCTGGCGTTTTTTATTTCGTTTGACGCTATGCTATCAAATATATTTAACGTCTGTTATCTCAAACTCAACCGCGCCTTTTGGAGTGGTAATGTTTGCTACATCATCGGTGGTTTTGCCAATTAAACCGCGGGCGATGGGTGAGTTAACAGAAATTAAATTGTTTTTAATGTCTGCCTCGTCATCGCCAACGATCCGATAGGTCATTTCTTCTTCGGTATCCAGGTTTAAAATAGATACCGTCGCGCCAAAAATCACTTTGCCATTGTTAGGCATTTTACTGATATCGATAATTTGGGCGTTGGATAATTTACCCTCAATATCCTGAATACGGCCTTCGCAAAATCCTTGCTGCTCACGCGCCGCATGATATTCAGCATTTTCCTTTAAATCACCATGGGCACGGGCTTCAGCAATAGCCTGAATAATAGCCGGCCGTTTTACCGATTTAAGCTCATGCAGTTCAACCCGCAATGCTTCTGCGCCCTGAATTGTCATCGGGATTTGACTCATCCGTTCACTCTCTTATGTAATTCCTGAATAGAATTGACGTTATTAAAAGCACTGGCTGTATTTGCCTTACACGTCGCAAATGCAGCGTTAAGCGTTGTAGTATAGTTGGCTTTATGCTGCAGTGCACCACGGCGTAAAACTTTAGAGTCTTCAATAGCCTGACGCCCTTCGGTGGTGTTAACAATATAACTGTATTCGCCGTTTTTAATCCGGTCCAGAATATGCGGCCGGCCTTCGTATACCTTATTTACTGTACGACACGGCACACCTGCTGCAGCCAATGCTTTGGCAGTGCCGCCAGTGGCGTCAAGCTCAAAACCAATTTCTACCATGCGTTTGGCTAACTCAACAACGCGCACTTTATCGCTGTCGCGTACCGAAAGCAAGGCACGGCCGCCGGTTGGGATCAAAGTACCCGAACCCAGCTCACCTTTGGCAAAAGCCTCTTCAAACGTGTCGCCAATGCCCATGACTTCACCGGTAGAACGCATCTCAGGGCCAAGAATAGGGTCAACACCCGGGAATTTATTAAACGGGATAACCACTTCTTTCACCGAAAAATACGGCGGAATAATTTCTTTGGTAATACCTTGTGATGCCAGGGACTGCCCCGCCATGCAGCGGGCACCGACTTTGGCAACCGCTACGCCGGTGGCTTTAGAAACAAAAGGCACGGTACGGGCCGCACGCGGATTCACTTCGATTAAGTAAACTTCGTTATCTTTTACCGCAAACTGAGTATTCATTAAGCCCACTACACCGAGCTCCATCGCCAGTTTTTTAACCTGATCGCGCATTACATCCTGAATGGCAGGGCTTAAACTGTGCGGCGGTAATGAACAGGCAGAGTCACCTGAGTGCACGCCGGCTTGCTCAATGTGCTCCATAATGCCGCCAATAATGACTTCGGTGCCATCACAAATGGCATCGATATCCACTTCGATGGCATCATCCAGGAAGTTATCCAGCAGTACCGGCGAATCGTTTGACACACTAACGGCTTCGGTCATGTAACGGCGTAAATCCTGATCGTCATAGACGATTTCCATGGCCCGGCCACCCAGCACGTATGAAGGGCGAACGACCATCGGAAAGCCGATTTCATGGGCGCGCGACAATGCTTCTTCTACACTGGTTACCGTAGCATTTTGCGGCTGCTTTAAGCCTAAGCGCTCAACGGCTTGCTGAAAACGCTCGCGATCTTCAGCGCGGTCAATCGCATCGGGAGACGTGCCAATAATTGGCACTCCGTTCGCTTCTAACGCCCGGGCTAATTTTAGCGGCGTCTGGCCACCGTATTGGACGATAACGCCTTTGGGCTGTTCTATCCGCACGATTTCCAGCACATCTTCTAAGGTGATCGGCTCAAAGTACAAACGGTCAGAGGTATCGTAATCGGTAGAGACTGTCTCCGGGTTACAGTTAACCATAATGGTTTCATAACCGTCTTCACGTAGCGCCAGAGCAGCATGCACACAGCAATAATCAAATTCGATACCCTGACCAATCCGGTTCGGGCCGCCGCCAATAATCATGATTTTGTCACGGTTAGTTGGCGCCGCTTCACACTCTTCATCGTACGTGCTGTACATGTAAGCGGTATCTGACGCAAACTCTGCCGCGCAGGTATCCACCCGCTTATACACCGGGTGCAACTTATAACCGTGACGCTTTTTGCGTACTTCGTTTTCACTGACCCCCAACACGGCCGCGATGCGACTGTCGGCGAAACCCTTGCGCTTCAGTCGTTTTAAGCGTGCTTCGTCCAGCGCGGCAAAACCATCTGTCGCCAGCGCCTGCTCTTCTTTCACTAAATCTTCAATTTGTACCAGGAACCAGCGGTCGATATTGGTCAGGCTGAAAATTTCATCCATGCTCATGCCAAAACGGAAGGCATCGGCAATGTACCAAATACGGTGCGAGCCAGGCTCACGCAGTTCACGGGTGAGTTTTTCTTTCGCTTCCGGCTGAGTCAGGTCAATAATCGGATCCAAGCCGGAGACACCAATTTCCAGACCACGTAATGCTTTTTGCAACGACTCTTGCTGATTACGGCCAATGGCCATCACTTCGCCCACCGATTTCATCTGGGTGGTTAAGCGATCGTTGGCACCGGCGAACTTTTCAAAGTTAAAGCGTGGCACCTTAGTGACAACGTAATCGATACTTGGCTCGAATGAAGCCGGAGTGCGACCACCGGTAATGTCATTGGCCAGTTCGTCCAGGGTATAGCCGACTGCCAGCTTGGCCGCTACTTTGGCAATCGGGAAACCGGTTGCTTTAGAGGCTAAGGCTGAGGAGCGTGACACCCGCGGGTTCATCTCAATGATCACCATGCGGCCATCTACCGGGTTAATGCCAAACTGCACGTTTGAGCCGCCGGTTTCCACCCCAATTTCACGTAATACTGCCAGCGATGCATTACGCATAATCTGGTATTCTTTATCGGTCAGCGTTTGCGCTGGTGCTACGGTGATGGAGTCACCGGTATGCACGCCCATCGGGTCAAAGTTTTCAATGGCACAGACGATAATGCAGTTATCATTTTTATCACGTACCACCTCCATTTCGTATTCTTTCCAGCCAATTAACGACTCATCAATGAGCAGCTCTTTGGTCGGCGATAAATCAAGGCCACGGGTACAGACTTCTTCAAATTCTTCGCGGTTATAAGCAATACCGCCGCCCGAGCCACCCATAGTAAAAGACGGCCGGATAATACAGGGGAAACCAATATCATCCAGTACCTGATAAGCTTCTTCCATTGAATGGGCAAAGCCGGCCCGCGGGCAGGCCAGGCCAATGGAGCGCATGGCTTTATCGAAGCGGCTACGGTCTTCTGCTTTGTCGATAGCATCCGCAGTCGCACCAATCATTTCCACGTTATATTTGGCCAGCACACCGTGTCGCTCTAAGTCCAGCGCACAGTTAAGTGCAGTCTGGCCACCCATGGTGGGCAATACCGCACAAGGACGTTCTTTCTCAATAATTTTTTCCACTACCTGCCAATGAATGGGTTCAATGTAAGTAGCGTCGGCCATTTCAGGATCGGTCATAATGGTCGCCGGGTTCGAGTTCACCAGGATTACCCGGTAACCCTCTTCGCGCAGCGCTTTACAGGCCTGGGCGCCTGAGTAGTCAAATTCGCAGGCCTGGCCAATAACGATAGGGCCGGCGCCAATAATCAGAATGCTTTTTATGTCGGTACGTTTTGGCATGGGGTCGCTCTCTCCGTAATTCGTGTTTGCTTAGGCTTTATGCTGTTGCATCAGCGTAATAAAGTGGTCGAACAGCTCAGAGGCTTCATGCGGGCCGGGACTGGCTTCAGGGTGGCCCTGAAAACTAAATGCCGGCTTATCAGTGCGATGAATACCTTGCAGTGAACCATCAAACAGCGATTTATGGGTAACACGTAAATTAGCAGGTAACGTGGCTTCGTCTACCGCAAAACCGTGGTTTTGGGCAGTAATCAGCACCTTTTTACTATCAACATTTTGCACCGGGTGGTTGGCACCATGGTGACCAAACTTCATTTTCGAGGTTTTGGCACCGCTGGCCAGCGCCAGTAATTGATGGCCTAAACAAATACCAAACATCGGAATATCGGTTTCTAAAAATTGTTTAATCGCAGCAATGGCATAGTCACACGGTGCCGGGTCGCCAGGACCATTTGACAGAAAAATACCATCGGGCTTCAGGGCCAACACATCACTGGCCGGGGTTTGGGCTGGCACTACGGTCAGCTTACAGCCACGGTCAGCCAGCATGCGCAGAATATTACGCTTAACGCCATAATCATAAGCAACAACATGAAATTGCTCAGTGGCGCCCGCGCGATGGCCCTCACCTAAAGCCCAGCTGCCTTCAGTCCACTGATATTGCTGTTTTACGCTTACTTCCTTGGCTAAATCCATTCCGGCCAGGCCGGCAAAGCCTTTAGCAAGTTGCAGTGCTTTGGCCTGGTCAAGGTTGTCTCCGGCCAGAATACAGCCGTTCTGGGCACCTTTTTCGCGCAAAATGCGGGTTAACTTACGGGTGTCGATATCGGCAATGCCAAGAATGTTGTGCTTTGAAAGGTATTGACTAAGAGAGAGTTGATTACGAAAGTTACTGGCTAACAGCGGAAGATCACGGATAATCAGGCCTTTGGCCCAAACCTGGCCGGATTCTTCGTCTTCACTATTGGTACCGGTGTTGCCAATATGTGGGTAAGTGAGTGTTACTATCTGCTCTGCGTATGAGGGATCAGTTAATATTTCCTGATACCCGGTCATCGAGGTGTTAAACACCACCTCACCTACAGAAACTCCTTCAGCGCCAATGGCTGTACCGTGAAATACGGTGCCGTCTTCCAGTACGAGCAGGGCGGACTTAGTCAAAATAACCTCCAAACAGCAAAAAACGGGCGAAAACTAACTGTGTTTTACAACCCGTTTTGACCCAAAATTCTAAACCTCGTATTCGACCGGGCGAGTGACCGGGCAAACCTGCTTATTTTAGGCGATATGCGTGCTTTTGGCTATGGCTATTTTGCATTTTCACAAAAATACCTACTTTAACGCGTTTTTATGTTCAGTTGCTCAAAAGCTTATGTTAAGTCAGCCAATCCCAGCACCTGCTGCATAGAATAAAGTCCTGGCTGTTTATTTTGCAACCACAGAGCAGCACGCAGCGCGCCTTGAGCAAAGGTGTTACGGCTAGATGCTTTGTGGCTTATTTCCAGTCTTTCGCCTAAATCTGCGAATAGCGCCGTATGATCGCCAATAATATCGCCGCCCCGCACCGTGGCAAAACCAATAGTGTGCTGCGCCCGTTCACCCGTTATGCCCTCGCGGCCATATACTGCCACCTCACTTAAATCACGGCCAAGTGTTTTGGCAATGCTGGCGCCAATGGCCATGGCGGTGCCTGAAGGGGCGTCTTTTTTATAACGGTGGTGCGCTTCTATAATCTCAATATCGGCAGTTTGCCCCATAACCCGGGCTGCCGTTTGCACCAAATGCAGCAACAGGTTAACGCCGACACTCATATTGGGTGCCCAGACTATCGGAATATGGGCACTGGCTTGCTGCATCGCGGCATATTGCTCATCGCTCAGACCGGTTACCCCAATCACCAGGGCCTTTTGGGCTGCAACTGCCAGCTTAAGATGCGCGAGCATGGCTTCTGGCATGGTGAAATCGACCCAGATATCTGCCTGGTTAATACTGGTCTCGCTAGTCTCGCTAAGCGCCAGCCCCAGCTTGCCACATCCGGCCAGCTCGCCGGCATCAACGCCAACTAACGCCGAACCGGCACGAACCGTGGCTGCAGTTAAATGTAGCTGCTGCTCATTGGCAACAGTGGTAAGTGCACGCCCCATGCGGCCGTTAGCACCGAAAATTCCGATAGCAGGCATAATCTGACTCTGAATAAATAATAATGGCCGCTATTAAAACAAAAGTAACGAACACTAGAAAGGAAAATAGCCATTGAGATGGCTATTTATAAATATTAAATACTACCTAGTTGGTTCGGGTCCGAACACCTGCCGGGCTCGCCACAGCAACTCGCTACCGCTTGCGCGTTCCCTCAGACACTCTGTGTCGCCCCGTCAGGCATTAGCACCCTCTCTTATCCAAGATTGTTATACAGCCTTTTGCAATATCTGCCGAGACACATCCAGAGAGATATCTCCATGCTCGCCCAGCTTCAGCATGCCATTGGCTTCCAGTTTAACCACCAGCTTATCTACCGCATCGGCGGCAATGCCATAGTCGGCCAGGCGAGTTGGCACGCCCATGTGTTCAAAGAAAGCGCGGGTGTGCGTAATGGTATCGTCAATTAAGCGCTCTTCATCCTGATGATTTAACTGCCATACCCGCCGCCCAAATTGCAGCAGTTTCTGACGTTTCTGGCTGCGCTGCTGCTGCATCAGGGCGGGTAACACAATAGCCAGAGTCTGGGCGTGGTCTAAACCATAGCTCGCGGTAATTTCGTGGCCTATCATATGCGTTGCCCAGTCTTGCGGCACGCCCTGACCTATTAAACCGTTCAGCGCCATGCTGGCCGCCCACATGATATTAGCCCGCACATCGTAATCATCTGGCTGACTGAGCGCCTTGGGGCCTTGTTCAATAAGCGTTTGCAGCAAGCCTTCGGCAAAGCGATCCTGCACCGGGGCATTTACCGGATAGGTTAAATACTGCTCTATGACATGCACGAAAGCATCGACAACGCCGTTGGCGACTTGCCGGGGTGGCAATGAAAAGGTAAAGCTTGGGTCAAGCACCGCAAATTGCGGATAAACCAACGGGCTGGAAAACGCCAGTTTTTGCTGGGTTTCGTAGCGGGTAACCACCGAGTTGCCGTTGCTTTCGGTGCCGGTAGCTGGCAACGTCAGTACACAGCCAAGTGCTACGGCTCCCTCTACCTTACCGCCGTTGGCCAATATATCCCAGGCATCGCCCGGGTATACCGCAGCAGCGGCGACAAACTTTGCGCCGTCGATAACGCTACCACCACCTACCGGCAGCAGAAAATCAATTTTCTGCTCACGTACTAAGTCTGAAGCTTTCATCAGGGTTTCAAAACTGGGGTTGGGCTCAATGCCACTGAATTCCTGCCAGTCAAAGCCATCAAGCGCTGCTACAACCTGGTCATAAACGCCGTTATGTTTAACAGAGCCGCCACCGTACAACAACAATACTTTGCTGCCTGCAGGAATAAGCTTAGCAAGCTGCTTCAGCTGATCTTTACCAAAGATAATTCGGGTGGGGTTTTGATAGGAAAAATTAAGCATGTATCACTCCAAAGTTCTGGCGCTGGCCAGTTATAATAAAGCGAATTGTGGCCAACCCAGAGCAATTTCAAGTAGCCTGACGGCAATTGCGACAGATGGGCTCAGGGGCAAGGCGAACACGACAACCTTGCTATAACGCTTGACGCCAACAATACTGCTACAGATAAGTACATCATCAAGTGTGAAAGGTTAAGATGCTGACAAAACACTACAGTGCCCTGCTCTGCCTGCTTTTACTGTACGCCTGTTCGAAACCAGACCATCAACTGTCGTTGCAATATGCGACGGTGTTAACCGAGCCCCGACCGCTAGCCCATTTTCAACTGCAGGATCAGCACGGTAATGCGTTTAGTAACACCGATTTAGAAGGTAGCTGGACCATATTGTTTTCCGGATTTACGTATTGCCCGGATATCTGCCCTTTAACACTCGGGCAGCTGCTGGCTGCCGAACAACAAATGACAGGCAGCAGGCAGCATAAAATTGTTTTTATTACGGTTGATCCCGAGCGCGATACCCCGGCCAGCCTGAAGCAGTATCTGGGTTTATTTCAGCCCCAATGGATTGGTCTGACGGGTAAACCTGAAAACCTCAGTAAGTTACTGGACAGTATGGGGTTGGCGCAAGTTCGTATTCCGTCACTTCCTGGGGAAAACTATAGCATTGAACACTCTACTGCCATCGTACTGCTTAATCCTCAGGGCAAGATGGCGGGGTACTGGAAAGCCCCGTTAGACACCGCACAGCTGGCAGCAGACTTCTCGTTGCTGCCAGCTACTAATTAACCTGTTAAAGCCGGGATGAGGTCAGGGTGATGTCAGCATGCGACCAGGCTTGTTTAAACCGCATCGCCACATCGTCAGCGTCGACGGTGTTACCCTGTGCCCGTAATGCCTGCTCCAGGCCAAATAGCGACCAGCCATTTTCAGGGTTACGCTTTAATTCACTGCGATAAACCTGCTCGGCTTCAGCCGCCAGCCCTGCCTGTAATAGCATGGCACCCAGTGTTTGTCGCACCGGCGCATGCCAGGCGGGTGGTTCATCGTAGGGTAGTGCATCTTCTATCTGCAGCGCCTGCTGCAGTGAACTAAAAGCACTTTCCGGCTTATTTTCAGCCCAGGCCAGCTCCGCTGCCAACATGTTTTCTGCAACCGTTACGCCATGGCTAAGCGGGTACCTGTTCCAGACTTTCATTGCTGCGATAGCCGGATCTTTGCTTAACGTTTGCAACGCACTTAGATGCTTTTTTGCTGCAACCACGTCATCGGTTCTTAATGCCGCCATGCCCTGAGCATAATGCCAGATCGCGTTCATATAGGGTAAATCCGCGGCGGGTGCAGGTACGGTTTTAATGTCCTGCCACTGACCAAAACGTACCTTCGCAAATAAGGGCGTAACGGCAAAGTTCTGCATGGCTTCCATCCCTGCCATCCGCATTAACTGGGGATCACTCGTTCGCTCTGCAGTAGAGTTAGCTGCCGCCAGCGCAACTTCACTATTGCCGGTCATGGTCGCAGCAAACCAGAGAAAATGATGATTGTGCGGTACATAGCCCAAAGGATACACGCCAGGGCCTGGCCGGCATGCCGCCAGATAGTTATTGTCAGCTTCAATTGCCCGCTGGTTTGCTACAACGGCGTCATGCCATCTGCCAACACGCGCATAGATATGAGCGGGCATATGCACCAGGTGTCCGGAACCGGGAATTAACGTGCGCAATCGATCTGCAGCAATGGCTCCCCGCTCGGGCTCATTTGACGCTTCAACCGCATGTATATATAAATGCAGCGCCCCGGCATGATCAGCATTTCTGGCGATAATACTCTCTAATACTTCAAGTATTTTTGCCGTTTCGCCAACGGGCTTACCTTCGCTGTCCCAGTAGGACCAGGGCTGCAGGTCCATCATCGATTCTGCATAAAGCGTCGCCGCGTCCAGGTTATCCGGCAGTTTTTTTACCAACTCAGACATCGATACCGCGTAGGCTTTATCCAGCGCTGAGCGATCAGCAGCGGGGTTTTCGGCATAACGGGCGGCCAGGGCGGAGATAAATGCTTGCTCCCAAGGCTTAGTATCTGGGGCTAAATTAAGCGCGGCTTGCAAACGTTGCCATGCAGCCAGATTATTCGCGGGGTCCATACCGGCATTAACATGAGGGCCCAGGACTAAAGCCGCACCCCACCAGCACATCGCACACTCTGGATCCAGTTCAATGGCTTTCAGGAAAGATCGCTCAGCCGCTTGATGATTAAAACCATAAGTCAGCATCAATGCCTGATCAAACCAACGTTGGGCCTTAGGGTTGCTTGTTGTAACCGGTACACTGTAACTGCCTAATCCGTCAAGTAAGGTAGCCCCAACCGGTGAAATCTCTGGCAGGTAACTCTTAGCTTCAGCAGACGCTACCGGGCCGGCAAGTAGCGAATTAACATCTGTTTTTTCAATGTAAATTGCATAACTCACTGCTGCGGCAATGCCTACCACAATAGTCAGCGTGAATAGCTTTTTCATGGTGTATCTCCATCAATCCATGTATGAATTTGTGTGATACACGTCCTGATGTGATTTTTGCCTTAGAACAATCTCACTACTTGCTATCTCCACGCAATAACCGCACCTGTCGCTCCAACTCTGCAGCATTTGCTGCAGCTGCCGGTACTGCCTTGCTGGCGTGCAAACTAATCTTAGACCATAACCGGCCTTTTAGTTTAAAAGCGCCCTTACCATGATGACTAAAAAACGAGCCCCACAGTCCCTGCAGTGCCATTGGCACTACTGGCACCGGGCTTTCGGCAATTATCCGCTCGATACCTGGCCGGAAGTTATCTATTTCGCCGGTTTTGGTCAGGCGGCCTTCCGGGAAAATACAAACCAGATTACCTTCTGCCAGTTCATGGCGAATAGCCGCGAAGGCGGCCTCGTATACCTGTTCATCTTTCTGTTTACTGCAGATTGGAATAGTACGGGCTGCACGGAATAACCAATTCGCCACTGGCAAGTCATAAATGGCTTTTTCCATTACAAACCTTACCGGGCGGCGCACCGCGCCGGCAATCAGCATGGCATCAACATAGCTGACATGATTGGCCACCAACACCGCCGCACCTTCTTCAGGAATATGATCAAGACCCTGGCTTTTAACCCGGTACAGAGTATGACTTAGTAAATAAATAACAAACCGCAGCGCAAATTCCGGTACCTGGCTATACACGTAGCATGCCACTACGGCATTCATAATGGCCAGAATTAAAAAGTATTCTGGTATGGTCAAGCCAAGTACTGCCAGGAAGACAATACCGGCTATGGCACTTACTACCATAAACAGCGCATTGAAAATATTATTGGCGGCGATCATTCTGGCACGCTGCGCTGGCTCCGCTCTTTTTTGCAGCAAGGCATACAACGGCACGATAAACAGGCCGCCCGATACCCCAATCATGGTTAAGTTTATCAATACCCACCAGCCATAGCCGCTGTTTAAAAACGCCCCAAGGCCAAGTAACTCTGCTGATATCAGCTGCGGCGCGCTAAAATATAAACTGCAACCAAATACCGTTAAACCAATAGAGCCAAGCGGCACCATACCCAGTTCAACCCGGTTGTCCGATAGCCGTTCACAGAGCATTGACCCTATGCCCACACCGACAGAAAACGCCACCAGTAAAGCGGTTACTACCGTATTGTCGCCACCCAGCACGGTTTTAGTAAAGTTAGGAAATTGCGTTAAGTAACTGGCACCTAAAAACCAGAACCAGCTGATGGCCATGATTGACAAATACAGCGTGCGGTTGGCATAGCTTATTTTAATGGTCTTTAAGGTTTGCTTAAGTGGCGCGAACTGAAAGCGTTCCGCGTTATCAACCTGACCAACCTCCGGTACCGCTCTGCTGGCAATATATCCAAGCACTGCAAATAAGATCAGCAAACCACCAATCCATAGCGCCGCGTAAGGCACACCAACCAGTAACCCACCGACAATAGTCCCCAGTAAAATGGCAATAAAAGTTCCCATTTCTACCCAGGCGTTACCGGCTAACAGCTCTTTATCATTTAGTAACTGCGGCAATATGGCGTATTTAGCTGGCCCGAAAAAGGCAGATTGCGTCCCCATTAAGAACAGCAAGCCCAGCAATAATAAGTACTGCTGCAGGTAAAATGCGACGGCTGCCAGTACCATTAACACGATTTCAGTCAGTTTCAGCAGCCTAACCAGTCTGGTTTTACACATACTGTCAGCCAGGGTGCCCGCGGTTGCTGAAAATAATAAGAAAGGCAGAATAAATAAACCCGCTGCCAGGTTCATGGTGACATCGGTACTCCACGGCAGTGCGCTGGCTGCGGTAAACGCCAGTAATAACATCAATGAGTTCTTAAAGACGTTATCGTTAAAGGCTCCCAGTGCCTGGGTCAGAAAAAAGGGCAGAAACCGGCGGCTGTTAATAATTTTACGCTCTGACATTACAATACCCTATGTGTTGGTGGCCAGGCTTTCGCAGCACTGAAAACGGTAGGTTTTTTCATCAAAATACCCTAAGTTAGTCACCTGATACCAGCAGTTCCTGCAAATATTGACAAGACGTCTGGCCATCTATATAGTTCGCAGCCGTTTTTGAAGAGGTAAATCATGGTTAATCCGCTAAGCCCGCCTGGTGCCAAACGCTCGCTTATCCCGTTGGTACTGTTTGTATTGCTGTTTTTAGGCAGTGGTTTGTATTTTCAGGCACAGCAAATCGACTATGCGTTTTACCAGCTACCTGGCCATGTTGCGATCATCCCGGCAATTATGCTGGCTGTCTGGCTGCACCGGGCGCCACTGCAACAATCGATTGACGTGCTGATAAAAGGCGCTGGTAATCAGAATATTATCACCATGTGTCTGATTTACCTGCTGGCAGGTGCCTTTGCCAGTGTGGCAACAGCAACCGGTGGCGTTGATGCTGCCGTTAATGCCGGGCTAAGTGTTGTGCCGGCAGCGTGGCTGTTGCCTGGCTTATTTATTATCGCGGCGCTGATATCAACCGCAATGGGTACTTCCATGGGTACCATCGGCGCGTTAGCGCCCATAGCGGCAGGTCTGGCAACTCAGGCCAACCTGGACAATGCACTCGTTGCAGGCGTGCTACTTAGTGGTGCGATGTTTGGCGATAACTTATCGATTATCTCTGATACTACCATCGCCTCTACTCGCACACAGGGCGCCAGAATGGCGGATAAGTTTAAAGAAAACATCAAAATCGCCTTACCGGCCGCCGTGTTGACCTTACTGCTTTATACACTACTCACCCGAACTACCGCGCCAATCAGCGCAGCAGATTTCAGCTGGACCGGGGTGCTGCCCTACGCTGCCATCCTGGTGCTGGCCGTGCTGGGTTTAAACGTATTTGTTGTATTAGTGCTTGGCATTATTCTGGCCGCAGTTCAGGGCAGTATATTTGCTGACTACCAGCTTGCCGGCCTGGGAAAGGATATTGCCACGGGCTTTGCAAGCGTGCAGGAGATTTTTCTGCTGGCGATGCTGGTCAGTGGGTTAAGTGAATTTATAAAACAACAAGGCGGGCTTAGCTGGATTTCAGCGAAAATTCAACATATTACCGGCAAGCTAAAACTGGCAGGAAGCAAAGCGCAGCAGCTGGCCATAGCCGCATTGGCCTTTAGCAGCAACCTGTGTATTGCCAACAATACGGTCGCTATTGTGTTAACCGGTGATGTGGCCAAAAACCTGGCCCAGCAGCATCATATTACCCCCCGGCGCAGTGCCAGTTTGCTGGATATTTTTGCCTGTATCAGTCAGGGCTTAGTGCCTTATGGTGCACAGGCATTATTGCTAGGCGCCAGCTTTGGTATTTCTCCCTGGCAGGTGGTAACGCACAGTTATTATTGTTTAATTTTACTGCTGGTAGCCACTAGCATCATATTAATTCGTAAAACGGATCAAGTTGCAGGCGAAGTGAGCTCTGGTTAACCGGGCTGGTGACGCTGCTGCCAGGCCAATTTACCTTTAACCCAGACGTGGCGTAATAGTGCGCGCCAGTGCATTTTATGGTGATACCCCCGCAAATACCACAGTGAACCCGCCAGGCGAGCACGCACACCACTGCCTAATTGCCATAAGACTAAAGCCCGCGCCACATCACGTCGGTAAGGGCTGTTAACCAGTTTTGCAGTAACCTCTGCTGGTAACGCGCGCTTGAATAAACTCTGCACTAATAGCAGCGTATTTACGGTCGGCTCAAGTGCACCAAACTGCTGAGCGTCATTTAGCAGCTGTAGTAATAAATTCTGCTCTGCCAGCTGGCCATAAAGCAAATCCAAATCGATCAGATCTTTTACTAATTTGTGCTGCTCTTCCTGCCAGAAAAAATGAATTGCTGCGTGAATATATAAATAACTCAGGTTGGGAACCTGCAAACACGAACCGGCAATTTTACTGGCACTGGCAAACACTAACTCTGTGTTCAGTTTCTTGCGACCCGCCAACGGAAATAATGCAAAATGCAGATCCAGCGCAGTACCCCGCTTTACATGATAAAGCGGCGGGTTTTCGTGCGAAAGCTCAAGATAAAAGTGTTTATCGTACGCCGAGATAGCAGGTTCGAAAAAGCCCGCAAAAAATAACTTATCTTTGCAGTCAGTTAACTGTGGCCGTCTTACCAGCAAATCTATGTCAGAATACAACCGGCCTTCGCTGACAGTCAGTCCGAGCGCCTGATAAGCCGCACCTTTTAACAGAAGGCAAGGATAGTCGGCCTGCCCCAGAAAAGGTTCAAGCTGCATCAACTCGTAAAATAAACTGCCCCGCTGTTTCTGATAATAGCGCCAGCCCCAGGCGAAGTGTTTTTGTACGGTTTCGGGTAACGATTGTAACAACTGATGCCGTGCAAATAATGCATGCAACTGCGCCGTCAAACCCAGACTACGCGCCTGTTGTAGTAGATCTGTCCAGCATGTCGCAGTGGCATTTGCCGCAAAGGTCTGAGGGTCTCGAAAGCATCTAATGGCTAATGGGACTAGCACAGTATCTGCTCCACACATTCCAGCATTTGCTCAGTATCGCTATATTCCAAACGGTAACTTTCAGTATTTTCTACCAGCTGACTTAATAAGCTAAACCCTTGCGCAGCAAATACTGCGTAGTTAAAGCTGTTTTGTGCCAAATAAAGCAAGGTATCTGCTTTAGGCATGGTAAATACCGCAACTGACTCAGCCGCCGCCTGGTAAGCAGGGAAAACAATCCAGGCAGGTTTTGCACATACATTGGCCCCTTGCCAACTGCTATCTGAAGGCCGTAAATAGGCTACCGTGCCCTTCTCGGTATCGGGTGTGCGGTGGAACACCTTTATCTCTGGATGATATTGCTCAATCACGTCAATAGAAGCATTTTTTAAACTAACTGGCCGCACGTAGGGCTGCAACTGGCCGCTGGCTGGATCGATCAGGCACATTTCATCAGACAGCAACCTCCAGCCCCGAAGCATGAGTAATGCACACAGTGTACTTTTCCCACTACCCGGAGGCGCCGGCATAATCAACGCCCGGCCATTTTTTTCCAGCACGGCAGCATGAATGGCTAGGTATTGCTGCTGATAAGCTGACACACACCAGTTTAAGCCCCACTCAAAGGTTGGGATCAGCTGATTGGCATCAGCCATCCGAAAGTGCTCGCTACCGGTACGAAAATGATATGGTCGGCTTTTACCAGCGAAACGTCTTTTATAATCGATATGAAAATCATAAATGTGCTTGATACAAGGGGACTGCAGCAGTATTTCCGGTGGGTACAATACCGACAAATCATTAAATAATGTCGGGCTGTCAGTATCGATACGCACCGAAAACGGTGGGGTATGCAGTGAAAAAAAAGCCAACGTCACTCCGGCTTATGCTGTTCTTCCGTTGAAATCCTGGTGGTAGCATAACTGATATTATCGAAAGATACAGCGGTATTATCAGTCAAAAAAACATAATTACTACGCTGTTGTTGCAGATATGCCGGTTGTCTGGCCTTGGCCAACCAGCCGGCATAATCAGAGGTAAGTAATGAGGACATTAGTCGCCAGTGCCATCTATATAATAGCGCAACACTTTAGCTAATTGATCAGTTTGGCCGCTCAACATTGCCGTATTGTACGCGTCAACAAAAGCAGCAGGCTCCGGGTATAAACCCTGGCCATAGTAAAACATTGAATGCAGAAATGAGCTGGCAATATTGCGGGTTAAATTGTGATCTCCGCCCTGATTAACGGCCTCTGCAAGAGTACCGCCATAACCACCAGTGAAAATCTCATCAAACCGGGTATTTTCATTAATCACTATGCCAGCATAGGTATAAGTCTCAACACCATTCTTGTGATATTTGGCAGACTTTGAATTAAAATAACCTTTTCGCTCGTTACCATTGCCAAGAGCAAAGTACTGCTTGCCACCACCATGCGATAAAAAACCAGCTCGGCACGTTTCAAATTGGTCAGCCTGCACTGATTGCATTTTTGACATGCTGGCGCTCAGGTTACAGTTTTGGGTGCTATAACCCCAGGCGCCTTTGCTTTTCAGCGCCATTAGCACTGGCAACGATCCCATGCCCGCCCGCACTAAAAACTTACGGCGGCCACTCGTTGCTTTGATATCCTTATTGTCCATAGACTTTATCACCCTTGTTCCGTTTTCAGCATTACGCTGAACATTGCCTTGGTTAATGCAAAATTTAAACCAGAGCTGTAATTCGTTGATCATAAGCAATTTACTTTAAGAACCGCCATCTAAACTTGCGAATTTGTAAAGTATGCTGACGCCAACTACTGGTTTAACAAACGCTTAGCGCTTGCAGCTTGGTAAACGCCCCGTCTTCTTCCGTTCATTAAATGTGGTCATCGCTTCAGGCATTCTTGAGCGCAATTCGGCTATCCTGTTTTCCGGAATAGGATGGCTGGATAAAAACTGCGGCGTGTTATTGTTGCTGGCTGCCGCCATATTCTGCCACAAATTTACCGCCTGACGTGGTTCAAATCCTGCTTTGGCCATTAAATCCAGACCAATGACATCGGCTTCCGTTTCATGGGTACGGCTAAAGGGTAAAATTACGCCTAATTGCGCTCCTAAGCCAAGCGCAGCCATAATTTCCTGCTGATATTGCACCCCGTATGCTTTAGTACCGGCATCACCAAGTGCCAGGGCTGACTGCATAAATTGATTGGTGGACAAACGCTCATTGCTGTGACTGGCGATGACGTGGGCTATTTCATGGCCAACAACTGCTGCCAGTTGCTCCTGATTTTCGGCAACTTTTAACAAGCCGGTATAGACGCCAATTTTGCCACCCGGAAGCGCAAAAGCATTTACCTGTTCACTGTCAAATACCACCACTTCCCAAGGGTTAGTCAGATATTCTTCCGGTGTTACCCGTAATAATGCACTGGCAATACACTGCACATATTCATTGGTTCTGGCATCCTTGCTTATCGGCGTTTCTGCCTTCATTGTTTCAAAAGTTTGCGCCCCCATCGTACTCAACTGCTTGCTATCAAACAGCATAATCTGATTACGACCCGTCGGTGATTGTGCGCATGACATCACAACCAGAGCAGCTAGCGCAGCGAGTGAAAACTTCTTCAACATATCAAAATCCTTATTAATGCATGACCACCAAGTGTACCCATGTTGTTAATTGTATCGGCAGTTGAAAAAAAAACCACCCGTAGGTGGTTTTATGTTTAGTTAACCGGTTAAATCATCGAAGAATTTTTTTACACCATCAAAAAAACCTTTCGATTTGGGTCGGTGCTTGGCTTCACCTTCACCACCCATAGACTCTTCAAGTTGTCGCAGCAGCTCTTTCTGTTTGTCGCTAAGGTTCACCGGTGTTTCAATCACCACCTTACAAACCAAATCGCCAACGCCACCACCGCGCACTGACTGCACCCCTTTGCCCCGCAAACGGAACATTTTCTCAGTTTGGGTCTCTGCCGGTATTTTCAGTTTAATTCTGCCATCCAGCGTTGGCACAGCAATTTCACCGCCAAGCGCTGCGGTAGCAAAACTCAATGGCACATCGCAATACAAGTTGTTACCATCGCGCTGGAAGATAGGGTGCGCTTTGACATTAACCTGCACATACAAATCACCAGCCGGTGCACCGTGCATACCGGCTTCGCCTTCGCCGGTTAAACGAATACGATCGCCAGTATCAACGCCCGCCGGAATTTTAACCGAAAGGGTTTTGGTTTTCTCTACCCGGCCTTCGCCGTGACATTTTGTACAGGGTTCCGGAATAATCTTGCCGCGACCATTACAGGTTGGACAGGTTTGCTGTACTGCAAAAAAGCCCTGACGCATGGTCACCTGACCTGCACCGTGACAAGTTGGACAACCTTTCGCAGAAGTGCCTTTTTTAGCACCAGAACCGTCACAGCTGTCGCAATTAACGTAGGTCGGGACTTTAATATCTACCGATTTACCTTTAACTGCTTCTTCCAGATTCAGTTCCAGATTGTAGCGTAAATCTGACCCACGTTGCGCCCGGGATTGACCGCGACGACCGCCGCCACCAAAAATGTCACCAAACACGTCGCCAAAAATATCGCCAAAGTCTCCGGCACCGGCACCGCCACCACCAAAGCCACCGCCGCCGCGGTTAGGATCTACCCCGGCATGGCCAAAACGATCGTAGGCAGCGCGTTTTTGCTCGTCTGATAAAACCTCATAGGCTTCCTGAACTTCTTTAAACTTCTCTTCCATGCCCTTATCGCCCTGAGTACGATCAGGGTGAAATTTCATAGCGAGGCGTTTATAAGCCTTTTTGATGTCTTTATCATCGGCGCCTTTAGCGACACCCAATACTTCATAGTAGTCACGCTTTGACATAAATTCAGTGCTTACTTCTTAGTCAAAGGGCTGCAATGAATTGCAGCCCGGGCCTATATTATTTGTTGTCGTCTTTTACTTCTTCAAACTCAGCGTCAACAACATCGTCAGCACCAGCAGATTGCTGCTGGCCGGCATCGGCGCCACCCTGTTGGGCTTTAGCCTGCGCCGCTTCCATCAGCTTCTGAGAAGCCTGAATTAACGCCTGCGATTTGGCATCAATTGCTGCCTTGTCGCTACCTTTGAGGGCAGTTTCCAGTTCGTTGATTGCCGTTTCAATAGCAGCTTTGTCATCACTGGCTAAACTGTCACCTGCTTCTTCCAGCTGCTTGCGGGTAGCATGTACCATCGCATCAGCCTGGTTACGGGTTTGCACCAGCTCTTCAAACTTTTTATCTTCTTCAGCGTGCGCTTCAGCATCACGTACCATAGCGGCAATTTCATCTTCCGATAAACCTGAAGACGACTTAATGGTGATTTTCTGCTCTTTACCAGTGTCTTTATCTTTGGCTGACACATGTAAAATACCATCAGCATCTAAATCGAAGGTTACTTCAATTTGTGGCTCGCCGCGACGACCCGGGCGAATACCTTCTAAATTGAACTGGCCCAACGATTTATTATCAGTAGCACGTTTCCGTTCACCTTGTAGCACGTGAATAGTTACCGCTGCCTGATTGTCGTCAGCAGTTGAGAACACCTGCGATTTTTTGGTCGGGATAGTGGTGTTTTTCTCAATCAGCGCAGTCATTACGCTACCCATGGTTTCAATACCCAGAGATAAAGGCGTAACGTCAAGCAACAGAACGTCTTTAACATCACCAGATAATACTGCACCCTGAATCGCTGCACCCACTGCTACCGCTTCATCCGGGTTCACGTCTTTACGCGGCTCTTTGCCAAAGAAAGCAGTTACCGCTTCCTGTACTTTAGGCATCCGGGTCTGACCACCCACCAGGATGATTTCGTTAATTTCACCAACGCTTAAATCAGCATCGGCTAAAGCTTTTTTCAGCGGCTCTAGGGTACGCTGCACTAAGTCTTCTACTAAAGATTCCAGCTTGGCGCGGGTTACTTTAATATTTAAGTGTTTCGGGCCTGACGCATCTGCGGTGATATAAGGCAGGTTTACTTCAGTTTGCGAGGCTGAAGACAGCTCAATCTTGGCTTTTTCAGCGGCTTCTTTAACACGTTGCATGGCTAAAGAGTCGTTACGCAGGTCCATGCCCTGCTCTTTCTTGAACTCTTCTACCAGATAGTTAATAACCCGGTTATCGAAGTCTTCACCACCTAAGTGGGTATCACCATTGGTCGATAACACTTCAAAGGTTTGCTCGCCGTCAACATCATCAATTTCAATAATAGAGATATCGAAAGTACCGCCACCCAAGTCATACACTGCAATCTTGGTGTCGCCTTTCTTCTTATCCATACCATAAGCCAGTGCCGCAGCAGTTGGCTCGTTGATAATACGCTTTACGTCTAAACCGGCAATACGACCGGCATCTTTGGTTGCCTGACGCTGTGCATCATTAAAATATGCCGGTACGGTAATAACTGCAGCCGTTACCGCTTCGCCTAAGAAATCCTCAGCGGTTTTCTTCATTTTTTTCAGCACTTCAGCTGAAATTTGCGGTGCGGCCAGCTTTTTGTCTTTTACTTCAACCCAGGCATCACCATTATCCGCTTTAACAATTTTAAACGGCATAATTTTGATGTCGCGTTGCACTTCTTCGTCTTCAAAACGACGACCAATTAAACGCTTAATCGCATAAAGGGTGTTTTTAGGGTTGGTAACTGCCTGACGTTTTGCCGGCTGACCCACTAATACTTCACCATCTTCAGCATAAGCAATAATTGAAGGCGTAGTACGTGTGCCTTCCGCGTTCTCTAATACCCGAGGTTTGTCACCATCTAACACAGCAACACATGAATTGGTTGTACCCAAGTCAATACCGATTATTCTACCCATAACTGCTCTCCACCTAATATTCTGAACAATTAAAAATTGCGTTGACTGATTAGTGGGGATTAGCCCTGATCGATTCAAGGTTATTAGTTAAAAAAATTTAGAATGAGCGGCAGTTAGTCTGAAACGGCTAACATAATTAAGCTATCTGATTACGCCCTGCACGCTTTGCCCGGTACAAGGCGTCGTCAGCGGCGTTTATTAATTCTGCTGCACTGGTAATGTTACTGGCAGGTGCCGCAGCAATTCCGGCGGAAAAGGTACAGGAAAAAGGTCGGTCATTGATGTTAAATTGGAGGGTGGCAAACGCTATTAATAACTGACTGGCCAGCACTTTTGCTTGCTCTGCCGGGCAATCTGGCAATACCAGCATAAACTCCTCACCACCGTAGCGGCCGGCGCGGTCAGTTTTACGGATCCGCTTACGCAAAAGTGTTGCCAATGACGTAATCACCAAATCACCCACTGCATGGCCATAATTGTCATTAACTTTTTTAAAATGGTCAATGTCCAGCATCACCACGCTCACTGGTTTTTGACTTCGCTCACTGCGTTCGAACTCCAGTTCAGCAGCCTCCTTAATGGCACTATGTTTAATCAGTGCCGTTAAGCTGTCTTTTTCAATCAGATTTTTAATTTGTAAACTACGCGCCAGTCGCACTTTTATCGCCTGAGCCAGTTGAATGTCGTCTATGGGCTTAGTAATAAAGTCATCAGCACCATGCGCCATGGCTTTTATTTGCAATGTTTTGTTTGTTTCAGACGATAGAAAGACAATTGGCAGCCGTTTTAAAGACTTGTACTGGCGTATTAGCCCGGCCACTTCGGCGCCGGAAAATTCCGGCATATACATATCCATCAAAATCAGATCAGGCTGAAACCGGGTTAGTTCGTCTATAATATTGCGGATCCGACCGACAATTTGGGTTTCGACCCCCATACTGCTCAGCACCAATGCATAATGCTCAGCCAGCAGCTTATCGTCTTCGACAATAAAAACCCGACCGGTTTTGCCAATGCTTTCTTCCAGCATTTCACCAATTGACGTCACCATGTCAGGTATATTCAGCGGCGAAATAAAAAAAGCAGCGGCCCGGTACTCGGCAGCTTTAATTCGTAGCTCAAAACTATCGGTGGTTGAATACACCATCAGGCGGGAATGTCTTTTTATAAGTGATTCCAGCAACAGCTTCTGCTGAAACAATGAGCCGCCCCGCTTAAGATCAGTGTCAGCGAACAGTACCGCCGGCGCCGTTTTCTGCAACTGCCTTAAGCAGCTGTCAAAATCTGAAAACAAGGTAACATCGTGGCCAAAGGCGTGTAACTGCCCGGTAAGTTCTGCAATCAGGTGTTGATCATCAAGCAGCAACCAGATACTGGAGTTTTCAGCTATCGATACCATGCTGTTGCCAGCATCTTGCTGACCTGACTGCAATGCCGTACTTATGGCAACATCAAATTCAAGTAATAAATGCTTTAATTGTGCTAATGAATACAATTGCTCTGAAGAATTTTTGCCTTGAACGGCCACCGCTAACTGTTCTATTTGCCGGGCAAGACTGCCCAGGGTAGCAAAACCAAAAGTACCACAGGCGCCGGCCAGTTTATGCGCTTCATTAATTACGGAGGGTAATAGCGCGGCGGCTTCGGAGTCGGCAACCGCCAGAATAACCTGCAAATTGGCGGCGCGTTCTGCCAGTGTTTGCTCAAACCTGAGACGCAAGGCAGAAAACGCGGATGACAAATCAAGTTTACTTTTGCTGCTACTCATTTAGATACTGCCTTTAGCATTGTTTGTGCACGCACCATGCCTTTTGACGACATTTATTGCTAATTCAATGGTTACTGCTGTCACTGATAGTAGCGGACACCTGCGGTAACTCAAAGTAAAAAGTAGTGCCTACCCCTTCCTTCGTCTGAAACCCGATATGACCATTCATTTGTGCCAGTAAACCTTTACTAATTGCTAAACCCAAACCAGTTCCCCCTTTATGGCCACGGTTAGAGCCATCGGCTTGCGCAAACCGTTCAAATAGACGGGGTTGAAACTCTGGCGGGATCCCTGAGCCCTGATCCTGCACCGACACTCTGACTTTGTCTTCGTTAATGGCTGCCGACAGGCTTACCGTTTTACCAGAACCAGAAAACTTAATGGCATTTGACAATAAATTTGCCAGTATCTGCTGTAAACGCTGGCTATCCGCCACGATCTGAAGCTGAGTTGGACCTGGCTCCAAAACTAACGTTACCTTATACTCTAAGGCGTAAGGCTGTAAATTACTCAGCGCCAACTTCAGCTGGGGCTGCAGTGACAAAACTTCCATGTTCAGTTGGACTTTGCCGGCCGTCAGTTTCTCAATATCCAGCAAATCATTAATTAAGTGCTGTAAGCGATTGCTGTTTCCATGGGCAATATTCAGCAATTTACTTACTTTAGGATCAAATTCAGCCAGTTTTCCTGAGAGCAATATACCCAAGGCGCCACTTATTGCGGTTAGTGGTGTTCGCAGCTCATGACTGACCGTTGAAATAAACTGATCTTTCATCTGTTGCAGCTGCATTCTCTCCGTCACATCCTGCACCGAACCCACCATAATCAGCTCTGGATTTTCCTGTGGTGGCAACATTTTGGCCAGTTCATGCACCCAACGAATGGTGCCATCCGGTCTGACAATTCTGTGCACCACATCGTGCACTCCGGTTTTAAGCGCCTGCTGTTCACTCTTAAAAACCTGCTCTGCATCTTGCGGGTGTAGGGTGCTTTTAAACAATTCAACACTAGGGTTCACTGTTTCACTAAAACCAAATATCTGGTAGATAACCGGCGACCACCAAAGCTCTCCGGTTTTAAGTGACGCCTGCCAGAAACCAATCAGCGCATTTTCACTTGCGGTATCGAGTCGCTGCTGAGTTATTTTTAACGCGGTGTTAACGCGCTCAAGCTCCAGGTAGTGCAGCTTGATAGCGGTAATATCTTCAATATAGCCATGCCAAAGTGTACTGCCATCGGCCATTCGCTCAGGAGTGGCGCGACCGGACAGCCACGTTGGTTGTTTATTTTCCTGGCAAATCCGGTATTGATGCTGCCAAAGCGATAAATGCTTCGCTGATTTATCAATACTCTGTGCCAGACCGTCTAAGTCATCCGGGTGAATTTTATCAAAGAGAAAAGTTGAATCCTGCTTTACCTGCTCAGCTGTTACCCCATAAATATTCTTAATATTATCACTTGTATAAGGAAACGCAGCTTTACCATCAGGCCACTGCTGATACTGGTAGACCATACCCGGAATATTGGCCAATAAATTTTTAAACTGGTCACGGCTGGCCTGCAGCTCCAACTCAGCCATTTTTTGCTCGGTAACATCTGCATGAGTACCATACATCATCAGGGGCTTTCCGTCCCCGGTCCAGCTAACTACCCTGCCACGGTCATGCACCCAAACCCACTGACCATTTTTATGCTTCATCCTGCATTTGCAATCGTAGAAGGGTAACTGACCGGCAAAATGTTGCTCTAGTAGCTTGCCCGATTCTGCTAAATCATCAGGATGAGCAAAGCCCAGCCAGGTATTAATATCTATCGGTGCAAGCTCATCCAGCGTATAACCGACAATCTCTGCCCAGCGCTCGTTAAACACCGTTTCGCCGGTTTGGATATTCCATTGCCAGGTACCAATTCGGGTTCCTTCTAATACTGAACGATGCATCAGTTCACTGGCTGCCAATCTCTGATGCGCTTGCTCTTGTAATCTGTCCGCAATTTCCTGCTCAACCGCATCTGCAAAATTTCGAAGGATTAGGCGTTCTTTTGCAGTCAACTGCCGCGAAGTACTGTCGATAACACATAAGGTGCCAATACGTTGGTTATTAATGGTCAAGGGAGCGCCGGCATAAAACCGGATATGAGGTGCCTCAGTCACCAGCGGATTATCAGCAAAACGAGGATCGGTGCTGGCGTCGGATACTTCAAAAATACTGCTATCCAGAATAGCATGGCCGCAAAAGGAGATATCGCGGCCAGTTTCACACACATCCAGCCCCTGGCGGGATTTAAACCATTGCCGTTTGCTATCAATTAATGAAATAAGCACAATCTCAGTATCAAGGCATTGTTGCACCAGCTGGGTTAACCTATCGAACCGGGTCTCGGCAACGGTATCAAGTAATGAGGCATCCAGCAGAGCCAGCAAGCGTTCTTTTTCATATTCAGGTATTTGCGGCTGTTGCATATTATTTCCGGAGATCAACATTTATTAAAAAGTAGCACGGTGTTTGCAGGTCGTATCACTGCAATAGAAAGCCTACCCGGAGGATAGCTTCCCTGAATTATTTTTACCTAATTTAGGTCAGGCTGCTGATTATATAACTGATGCAAGGTTTCCCCTAATTGCATTGGATCAAAGGGTTTATCAATAACAGCAATAGCACCGGCATCTAAATATTGCTGCTTCTCACTCTGCTGAATTTTTGCTGTCATAAACACTACAGGTGTATGTTCTGTTGCCGGCAGCTGCCTTAATGCAGCAAGAGTCTGCAAGCCATCCATTTGCGGCATCATCACATCCAGCAGAATAAGTTGTGGAGCGAATTCTGCAGCCTGTGCCAGTGCACTTTGACCGCTATCACAGCTTAGCAACTCAAAACCGGCTAAATCTGTCAGCGCGATCTCTGCCACGGTCCGGATAGACTCATCGTCTTCAACATGCATAATTTTCTTTAACGGCATAACAGTGTAACCTCAATTAAGCTAATTCTTAATGTCTTCATATTTTTATCGTAGCTGCCATGCTACATCGATCCAACAAATAAACAATATGCTGATACTCAATACCACTATGACGTGATAAACCAATCTCGCAGGTTCTGCTGGTAGACCCCCCCCGTGAGCACTTACTTACCTGAGCAGCCAAACCTGACAGTGCTGCAGCGTTAAGTTCTGGCAATACAAAACCTTTATCACCAGCAAAGCCGCAGCAACTTATGCCTTCAGGGATCACCATCTCATCTGTGCAGGCGCCTAGCAATTGCTGTAATTTTCTGGTCTGTCCCAGCTGACTGGCGCTACAGGGTATATGAAGCGCGACCGGCCCGGACTGCTTGTTCAACACCAGCTTTGGCAGCACCTGATCATATAAAAAATCGACACTGTCGATAATGTTTAACCGCGGATCCAGTTTACCGCTCAGGGTCAGGCTGCAAGGGCTGCTATCAGAGAAAATGGGTATCTCACCGACATTACTCACCTCAAGTAACCATTGCTCCAGCTGATGCTGTTTAAGCTTAGCCGCGGCAAACTGCCCTTTGGACTGAAACGGCATGCCACAACATTGGTTGGCCAAATCCTCAGCAATAATAAGCTGATAACCAGCCTTGGCCAGTAAGTCAGTACATACCTGCATTAAGCTGCGGCTGTCCTGGCTATTGGCCTGCGGCGCCATTACCCGGCTGCTACAACTGGCCAGATAAATAACGGGAGTCAGGCTACTCTCTGCTGGCGTGACTTTAGTATGGTTCGCGCCTGGCATAGCGCTATGCCAGCCAGGTAAAACCTTAACTAAACGTTGGCCTGCCCTCAAACCAAAGCGCGCCATGGTGCTGGCAGCACCAAAATGGCGTGCTATAAAAGCCGCCAGCCCCTGCCAGCGTCGGTTGTTTTGGGCGCGAAGCTTCCGGGTTAAATCACCGGTATTAATGCCAACCGGGCAGGCTGTACTGCACATACCACAGGCTGCGCAGGTATCATTGCCAGCGTACTGATAGCTTTTAGTCAATGCCTTAAGCCGCTTAGCATCGTTACCAGTTTGCCGCAAACGAGAGATTTCGCGCTGGGTCACAATGCGCTGACGTGGGGTCAGGGTTAAGTTTCGTGATGGACACACCGGCTCACAAAAGCCGCATTCGATGCATTTGTCTACCAACGGATCTGTTGCTGGTAACGGTTTCAGATTTTGCAGATGCAGCTGCGGATTGTGGCTTAGCACCACATCCGGATTGAGAATATGCTTAGGGTCGAGCAGTTTTTTAATGCGCCACATCAACTGATAGGCATCACTACCCCACTCCAGCTCAACAAAGGGTGCCATATTGCGGCCGGTGCCGTGTTCGGCTTTAAGCGAACCGCCAAACTCAACGGCGACGAGGTGCGCAACGTCCTGCATAAAATTATCATAGCGCGCAACCTCTGCCGGGTCGTCAAAGCCCTGGGTAAACACAAAATGCAGGTTGCCCTCTAAGGCATGACCAAAAATAATGGCTTCGTTGTACTCATATTTAGCAAATAATTGTTGCAGCCGGGCCACACCATCAGCCAGTTGCAGTAGCGGAAAGGTAATATCTTCAATAATGACCGTGGTGCCGGTTTGCCGCACCGCCCCCACCGCCGGAAAAGTGCCTTTGCGAATGGCCCAGAGCTGGTTATATACGCCAGGATCCGTACTGAAATCCACCTGCTGTTCCAGGGTAAAACCGGCAACGACTGCCCGTAACGCTGTCAGTTGTCGTTGCAAAGCCTGGTCGGTTGCTGCTGTGCTTTCAATTAATAAAGCACAAGCATTATCTGATACCTGCTTTATCCACGCAGGCATTGCTGCTTTGTGCTCAACCGAGCGTAAGCTTCGCCTATCCAATAGCTCGACTGCCGACACAGGCAACGGCTTTAATACCGCTACCGCCTGACAACAGCTGGCCACAGAGGGAAATACTAATAAACCACTGGCCCGGTGCGGATACTCCGGCACGGTGTTGTAGGTAACGGCACTGATAAAGCCCAGGCAGCCCTCAGAGCCCACCATTAAATGGGTCAGAATATCTATCGGATCAGTAAATTCAGTTAACGCATTCAGTGAAAAGCCGGTAGTGTTTTTTAAGCGATACTTGTGGCGGATTTTGGTGCAAAGTTGCTCGTCTTGCCGGGTTTGCCCGGCCAGCAGCGCTAAATCAGCCAGCAAACTGGCGTGGCTTTGCCGAAATGCCGCAACGCTGTCGCTATCTTCGGTGTCCAGCACGGTGCCATCAAACAATACCAGGCGCATTGCGGCCAGAGTATTGAAGCTGTTTTGGGCGGTACCACAGCACATACCACTGGCATTGTTGGCAACAATACCACCGATTTTGCAGCTGTTGATAGATGCCGGATCCGGGCCGATTTTGCGTTGAAACTTACTCAGGACACTATTGGCAGCCGCGCCAATAACCCCGGGTTGTAAGCGAATTTGTTCACCGAGACCCCTTACTTCGCGCTGCTGCCAGTTTTCACCCAGCACCAGCAATACCGAATCGGTTACCGCCTGGCCGGATAAACTGGTGCCGGCCGCCCGAAAGGTAATGGCAACGTTATATTTATTAGCCAACTGTAGCAGCGCTACCACTTCTGCCTCAGATTCAACCCGCAGCACCAGTTTGGGTAACAGGCGATAAAAACTGGCGTCGGTACCATAAGCCAGAGTGGCGATAGGATCGTCAAAATAGCGCTCAGCGGGAATAAGCTTTTTTACGGCTCTTTGAAATACAACCGGTAATGCCACAACATAATGTCTCAAATCTGCACTTTGGTTATGTGATAACAGGTTTTAGTTGTTTTGGCTATGGGCTTTAATACGCTATGACAGGTAAACATAAAAAAACCGGCATTCGCCGGTTTCTTGTTAAACTCGCCCCACTTATTCAGGCGCTTTTGACACACCCACCATGGCCGGGCGTAATAAACGGCCATTTAATTCATAACCTTTTTGCATTACAAAAGTAACGGTGTTGGGTGCCACATCCGCTGACGGTTGAATGGTCATCGCCTGATGCTGGTCCGGGTTAAACGGCTCGCCTTGCGGGTCAATTTGCTGCACACCGTATTTGCCAACGGTATCCAGGAAGCTTTTCATGGTAAGTTCTACCCCTTCAATAATACCGGCAAAAGCTTCATCTTCGCGGTTTATAAAGCCCAGCGCCCGCTCCAGATTATCCACAACCGGCAATAGGTCACCGGCAAATTTCTCCAAAGCAAATTTATGAGCTTTTTCCACATCCTGAGTCGCACGGCGCCGGGCATTTTCGGCGTCGGCTTTAATGCGCAACATTAAGTCCTGCTGGTCTGCCAGCCGGGCTTTTGCTTCGGCCAGTTCAGTTTCCAATTTTGAAATTACTGCTTGTTCACCAGATAATTCAACAGTATCGCCGTGATCATTGGCCGGGCTTTCCTGGCTGGCGTTGTCCTGCTTAATTTCTTCAGCCTGCTCGTTCGGCTTTGCTTGCTCTGTCATGCTAACTACTCCAAATGAAAGTAGGTGTATTATGGGGATGGATTCTGACGATTCAAGTTTAAATTTAAACGATGCGCACAGGCTTCCACTAAGGGTACCAGCCTGGCGTAATTCATGCGCCTTGGCCCCAGTAAGGCAATAAAGCGGTGCGGCTCGGTTTGATAGCGCTGACTAATAATACTGACAGGCGCCAGATCAGTAAACCCAGACTCTTTGCCCAGAATAAGCTTAGGGTGGGCGTCACTGGAGATTTTTTGCAATAAATTTATCAGCCCGGTCGGTTGCTCCAACATTTGAAATACCTGCTGTAACGCAGAGTTTTGCTGGTATTCCGGGCTGAGCAATAACTGGTACTGGCCGAAAATCAGCGGCTGATGCTGTAAAAATTCATCCAGACTCAATTGCCCCAAGACCTTGTTCATCAGCAATTGGCTGCAACCACTTTCATTTTTCGCTATACCGGCCAGACGGGCAATACCATCCTGCCATTGACCATTCGACAGGGCGGCATTAAGTAAACACAATACTTTACTCAAGGTAGCACTGTCGATGCTTTGGGCACAGTCGAGTACCCGATGCAAAATATCGCCATCTTCATCTATTACCACCAATAACAATCGGTCACTGGCCAGACGCACCAGATCTATTTGCCGCACTTCGCGGCCACTGGCTTTGGGGGCACTGATAATGGCGACACAACCGGTCAGGTTGGTTAACAACTGGCCGGCTTGCTGGCACAGCAATGATACCGGCAAGGTCGGTACCAGTTGACGCTGAATTTCTGCCTGCCAGCGGTCTTGTAACGGTTGCATGGTCAGCATCTTATCAATAAATAAGCGAATACCACTGGTTGTTGGTACCCGGCCTGCTGATGTGTGAGGTGAGCGGATAAAACCTTGCTGTTCCAGCTGAACCATCGTATTGCGCACCGTGGCCGAGCTGACATTAAGCGCCTGGTTTTCGGCAATCAGTTTACTTGATACCGGCAAGCCATCAGCCAGATACTGCTCAACAATCAGCTTTAAGATAAGCTCTGTTCTGCTTAGCGCCACCGCCATACTACGTCATACCTTGTTCAGTGTTAATTACAGATCTGGGGGCTAAAGCGGCAATATCAAGTTGATAAATCACTAAAATAACACTGAGGCTGGTGGTCGGCCAATGTGGCCGCTATACTGGCAAAACGCCAGCCAGGAACCGCGATATGAGTCATGCTTTTACGAAAATTGGCCTGATTGGAAAACCCAATCATCAGGGTGCCAACCATACCCTGGTTAGCCTGTACCATTTCCTTTGTGCAAAAGGCCTTGAGGTATTTGTCGAAGAGCGCGTTGCCCAATCTCTCGCCCTGGACGATGCTAAAGTGCTCGACCTGGTCGACCTGGGTAAAACCTGCGATTTGGCTATTGTGGTTGGTGGTGATGGCAATATGCTTGGTGCCGCCAGAGTGTTGGCCCGGTTTAATGTGGCCGTGCTTGGTGTTAACCGGGGAAATTTAGGTTTTCTGACCGACTTGTCGCCGGAGGCTTTTGAGCAACCCTTAGCCGATGTGCTTGATGGCAACTTCGTCACTGAAAAACGCAATTTGCTGGAAATATCAGTACACCGCCATGGCAGCATAAAAAGCAGCAACAGCGCCGTCAATGAAGCCGTGTTGCACGCCGATAAAGTCGCTCACATGATTGAGTTTGAAGCGTACATTAACAACGAGTTTGTTTACAGTCAGCGTTCAGACGGGTTAATTGTCAGCACGCCTACCGGTTCAACCGCCTATTCGTTATCTGGCGGTGGGCCAATTCTGACACCGGATCTGGATGCGATGTGCCTGGTACCCATGTTCCCGCATACCCTAAGCAGCAGACCATTGGTGGTGTCAGGCAATAGCGAAATTTGTCTGAAAGTCGCCGATACTAACGATGCTCACCTGCAAATCAGCTGCGACAGCCATGTCATTCTGGCCGTAATGCCGGGCGATGAAATTTATATCCGCAAACACCCTACTCCGCTGCGGTTAGTGCATCCACCAGGCTACAGCTATTACCATGTGCTGCGCAATAAACTGGGCTGGGGTAAAAAACTCTACTAGATAACGATACTTTCTTTAAAGGCAGGCTTGCATATTTGATAATTACTGTATAAATTTACACTGTATCTATACACAGTAATTACCAGTAACGTCTAACATTCGTTATTCTGACGGGAGTCGCAGCATGCTAAGCCACCTTCATATCAGCAACTTCGCTATTGTACGCGCCCTGGAAATAGACTGGCTGGCCGGTATGTCGACCATTACCGGTGAAACCGGCGCGGGTAAATCGATAGCCATCGATGCGTTGTCACTGTGTTTAGGTGAACGGGCAGATGCGACCGTAGTGCGACCCGGTGCCGACAAAGCCGATATTGTGGCGACCTTTGATATTGCCCAGTTACCACAAGCCCAACATTGGCTGGAGCAACAAGATTTGGCCATGGGCAGTGAATGTATCGTGCGCCGGGTAATTAATAACGAGGGTCGCTCCCGCGGGTATATCAATGGCGTGCAGGTGCCAGCCCAGCAGTTAAAAGCGTTAGGCCAGTACTTGCTCAGCATCCATGGTCAGCATGCTCATCAACAACTGTTAAAACCCGATTACCAGCGCCAGTTACTGGATGCTTTTGCTGAAAACGCCCCCCTGCGTGCCGAGTTAAAACAATGCTATCAACAATGGCAGGGGTTAAAACAAGAATACCAGCAACTGCAGCATAGTCAGCAGCAGCGCGATGCGCAGCGCCAGCTGCTGGAGTATCAGGTTGCCGAGCTGGATCAATTTGCTCCCGCTGCAGAGGAGTTCAGTCAGCTGGAGGCCGAGCAAAGCCGCCTGAGTCACGGCCAGACCTTACTTAGCCAGAGTCAGCAGTGCCTTGAACAATTGTACGATAGCGACGAAAGCTCCATTTATCAGGGGCTCTCTGCGGTAAACCAACAGCTGCAACAACTTTGCGAGCTGGATACCAGCCTAAGCCCGCTACAACAAATGCTGGCAGAAGCGCTAATGCAAACCGAAGAAGCTAGCCGCGAGCTGCGCCGTTATGCCGACAAAGTTGAACTTGATCCGGAGCGTTTGCAGCAGGTTGATGAGCGGCTGGGCCAATGGCTTAATTTAAGCCGAAAACACCAGGTGAATTTTGAGCAATTACCCGATTTTCACCAACAGCTGGCCCAGCAACTGGCAGAGATAACCGGCGATGACCGACGTTTGGTACAGTTAGAAGCTGAACTTACCGAAGCAGAGCAAGGTTACCAGCAATTTGCTACCCAATTGCATCAGCAGCGTAAGCAAGCTGCTGAAAAACTCAGTGCGTTAATTGCCAGCAGCATGCATGAACTGAGTATGGCCAATTCAAAATTTGAAATTAACGTGCAGGCCCTTAGCTTGGAGCAAGCCAGCAACCATGGCTGGGACCAGATCAGCTTTAGCGTATCTACCAACCCGGGCCAACCATTACAACCGCTGGCAAAAGTAGCATCAGGCGGCGAATTATCCAGAATAAGTTTAGCGGTACAGGTTATTCTGGCGGATAAAATTACCACACCCACCCTGATTTTTGATGAAGTGGATGTAGGCATTAGTGGTCCGGTAGCTGCCGGAGTCGGCAAACTGTTGCGCCAGCTTGGTGAAACCACCCAGATAATCTGTGTAACCCACTTACCACAGGTAGCCAGCCAGGGACATCAGCAGTTGTTTGTTGAAAAATATACTGATGGACAGGCAACCGAAACCAGAATGCGGATCTTGAATGATGAACAACGGATTGGTGAAATTGCGCGGTTACTGGCCGGTGAAAATATCAGTGCCAGTGCGCTGGCCAATGCCCGCGAACTTTTGTGTGCACCGGCAGTCTGAAAAGAGATTTTTCAGCAAGGCTGTCATAGGGTATGATAGCCGCAACCGGACTTAACAGACGAAAATGATGAATAAAGTAGTACAGATTTTAGTAGTAATTGGCCTGCTTGCCAGCTTAAGCGCATGCTCAAACATGATTTACCGGATTGACATACCGCAGGGTAATTTTCTGGAGCAAAAAGACATTGATAAGCTGCGGGTAGCCATGACCAAAGAGCAGGTGAAATTTGTGCTGGGCAGCCCTGTTGCAGAAAACGCGTTTGACAATGACACCTGGCATTATTTTTATTCATTAAAAGGTGGGCGTGGTAATAACTTTGAAAAGCAATTAATTGTCGAATTTAAAGACGACAAGTTACAGGATATTTCAGGCGATTTTGAAAAGTCGGAAGAGTTTAACACCCCTTTAGATATCTGATTATTGGCAATCACCATAGCAAACATTTCAAAGAATCAGTTTACGCTAAAACAACCGTTGTAGCCCTGGATGGGCGGAAACGAGGCCCCATGGATGGGTTTACGGCGTGTTGTTGTGGGTAAACTGATTCGCTTGCTTGCGCGGCTAGTGTTCCTGCTTTCTTCCACCCGTTACTTTATCTGCCCGCCCTTCCTCTTTCGCTTTTTCTGCCCGGCGCCGGCGCAAATCTTTCGGGTCAGCAATTAACGGCCGGTATATTTCGATTCTGTCGCCTTCATTTACCTGCTCTTCAGGCTTAACCGGCCTGCTCCAGACACCTATTTTCTGCTGGTTTAAATCGATATCCGGGTATTGCTGCAAAATACCTGATTGCTCAATAACTTGTATAACGGTGCTGCCGGGCAGCACGTTTAGGGTTAATAAGCTTTGCTGGGTCGGTAAGGCATAAGCCACTTCTACCGTAATTTGCTCAGCCATGGTTCGCTCCATACACTACTTTTGCTCTTTGCGTAAACGCATTAACCATGGCCGCGGTAAGCTCAGAAAATACTTTACCAAAAGCAAACTGCACCAGCCTGCTGGAAAACTCAAATTCCAGTCGCAGCACCACTTTACAGGAATGTTCATTAAGCGGCACAAAGTGCCAACCGCCCTGTAATCGTTTGAAAGGGCCATCCACTAATTGCATGTCTATCCGTTCGTTCGGGTGCAAAGTATTACGGGTGGTAAAAGATTGACCAATTCCCGCCTTGGAAACCTGTAGCTTCGCCACCATCTCATTTTCTGACTGGCTTACAATGTTTGCTGAAGTACAGCCAGGCAGAAATTGTGGGTAATCTGGTACGGTATTTACCAGGTCAAACATTTGCTGCGCACTGTAAAAAACCAAGGCACTGCGCTCAATTTGTGGCATACTCACTCCCCTTAAACTCGCTGCTGATTGTAACAGAATAACGCGGGGCAACAAGGCCGGCATAGCACGGCGTCATCGGGATCCTAAGCAGCGTACCCGGTCCGCGCGTTAGAAAAAATAGCGAATTATGAGCAAAAAAAAATCAAGTAAAAACACAAACGGTACTATCGCTACCAACAAAAAGGCCCGCCATGAATACTTTCTGGAGGACAGATACGAAGCCGGCATTAGCTTGCAAGGCTGGGAAGTTAAAAGTATCCGTGAAGGCAAAGTAAATTTGTCCGACGCCTACGTTATTCTGAATAACGGCGAAGCATTTTTGTTTGGTGCGCAAATTCAAGCGCTAAAAAGTGCCTCCAGCCATGTTATCTGCGACCCCGACCGCAGCCGTAAATTGTTACTTAACAAACGTGAGCTAATGAAACTTATCGGCTTAAAAGAGCGTGACGGTTACACCCTTATTGCTACCGCCATGTACTGGAAAGCCTGTTGGGTTAAAGTTGAATTCCATCTGGCTAAAGGTAAAAAACAGCACGATAAGCGTGACGACATTAAAGATCGGGACTGGTCGCGCGAAAAAGAACGGATGATGAAGCACAGTAAACGTTAATTTTTAAGTCGCCCTTGAAACTAACGTGCACTAGTACCATCTAATAGTTTGTGACAGATGGTAAATGTCACAGTCAGTTTGCTGGTAAAAACGGCAATTGGAGGCACTGTTAAGGTTTGTTCCTTGTGATAAACCAATAGCAGGCGTACAATAGCCAAACACTGAGAGTGTAAGTGTTAAACCACAGAATTCGGGGCTGATACTGGATTCGACGGGATTCACGAACTCCTAGGTGCATGCCGAGGTGCGGTAGGCCTCGTAAAAAAACCGCAAAAAACTAGTCGCAAACGACGAAAACTACGCACTCGCTGCTTAATAGGCAGTAGAGAGCTCTTCCCCTCACGCATGTCTGTAAGCTGAGACTCTGGAAGATCACCCCTAACAGAATCGCGTCGCGTCTTCGCCTGGAGACAACACGTTAAAACCAATCAGGCTCGCCCGACGATAGCCTGCCATTCGGCGCTCATAGGGTTAACTAAATGAATGTGCTAAGCATGTAGTACCGAAGATGTAGGTTTTTCGGACGGGGGTTCAAATCCCCCCAGCTCCACCACACAAAGCAAAAGGCCACCGCAAGGTGGCCTTTTGCTTTTCAACTTCAAAAAAACCTTAACTAATGCTATTAAATCGTTTATACCGCCTCAACAAGTTATCGCAGTATTGGCTTGGATATAGGCTATAGTTAACCGTGTTAGCCATTGTGGCTTTCTAATCTTTAATAAATAACGCTGAGCAAACGTGGATCACAACAACTATATATGAGCCGTTGTAGAATGCTCGCTAGAGCGACTTTTTTTCTGGTAATTTGCTCGTGGTGTTTCCACGCAATGGCAGATGCACCACTCTCTAAACCTCAAATACAACTTGTAAATGACCAGTTGTTTTTACTCGAGGACGCCAAGTCCAGCTTAAGTGCTCAGGCCGCTTTTGAGGCATATAAAAACAATGAATTTACTAAAAATATTCAAAATAAAATAAGCTTTGGTTTTACCCAAAGCACGATATGGGCGGTATTGCCTTTTGAGAATGCCTCTGAAATTCCGGTACAAAATGTCATAAAAATTGATAACGCCTGGCTGGACAATGTTGAGCTTTATTTTTTCACTGCCGGCGCATTAGTTAGCCAGGTATCGATAGGCGATAACGTGCCCTTTACCCAACGTTTGCGACAAGAAAGAATGCCCTCCGCTGCGTTTGAATTCCCCATGGGCACGTCTCATGTACTTTTTCGATTTAACTCCGAAGACCCTGTGACCATTCCTATCTACCTGGGAAGTGAAAGGGCAATGCTGTCTTCGTTTGCAGAAAATGCTTATTTTTATGGTGCTTTGTATGGCGGTTTACTCATACTGCTTATCTACAATCTTGCGTTGTTTTTTTATATAAGAGAACTCAGGTATTTACTCTACCCCATCTATCTGTTGGCATTTACCGCATTTAACTTCACTTATACAGGACATGGTTTCTGGCTGGTTTGGTCTGAGTCTGTCACCACGCAACAGTGGATGATGCCAGGTCTGATGTTTTGCTACTTGTTTTCGGCGGTAATGTTTACCATCGGCTTTTTAAATACGCGTACTTTTTTACCGACTTTATATGGTTACAGGCACCTAATATATGTCAGTTTACTGATAATAGCCGGGCTGATATTTTTATCCGGTAATCGTTCGTTGATCATCATGATTCAGTTGATCATGTTAACCAGCCTCTCGGTCTGGATGGTACTGGTTGGATGCCTGGCATTTAAAAACAACGATCCGATAGCCAAATTTTTTATACCAGCAATCATTATGGGAACGGGAGGCGCCACCTTTTCCAGTTTTGTGACCTGGGGAATTATTCCTTATTCGCAGTGGGCGTTCCGGGGAATAGAAGTGGGTATGCTATTAGAAATGTCATTGCTGTCTATTTCACTTGGTTTTAATTTCAAATTAGCGCAGGAAGCGCGTATTAGAGCAGAAAGCAATGCCCTGCACGATCCTTTGACCGACTTGTATAACCGCCGCGCATTCTCCAAGCTGGTTAGCCCAAGTTGGGAGCTGGGTAAAAGAAACAATACGCCCATGTCCATTATGTTGATGGACTTAGATTGGTTTAAACGAATTAACGACCAATTCGGTCATGCTATGGGAGACAAAGTGCTGCAAAGCGTGGCTAAAATAATAAAAAGTCGCACGCGGGATTCAGATATTGCATTGCGTTGGGGTGGAGAAGAATTTTTACTGTTTTTACCCAATACCAGCAGTAAGCAGGCTAGCCAACTCGCGGAAGCGCTACGGACACAAATTGAAAAAATCGACCTTAATAATATAGGCAGCGTGACGATGAGCATTGGCGTTGTCAGTGCTACGCCGGACCAAATAGACCTGGATAAATTAATTACGTTGGCCGATGAAGCGCTTTACTCTGCCAAAGAGCAAGGCAGAAATACAGTGGCGGTGATGAGCGATCACAAGCTTACGGCTAACATATAATTGCTTAGGCATTGAATCCCTTATAATTTTCAAATTAGTCTGCTGATTGTCTTTTTCGATGACTGTGCAATACTGGCAACAGATTTCCTAACTACAGGCCGTTCACATGTTTAAACACCTGACCTTAAGCTTACTATGCATTAGCGTATTTGGCTGCTCACCTGCAGACAAACCCGTCTCGCAAGACAGCAGTAGTACCCAAACAACAGTAAAAAGCAGTGAAAACTATGCGGTGTTATTTGGTGGCACTCAGGTGGGTGAGCTCAAGGTTGAGCGACTGAACAATGAGCTGAAGATTGATTATGGCTATAGCAACAATGGTCGCGGTTCAAGCAGCGTTGAAAGCCTGCGGTTATCTGATACCGGTTTGCCGTTAGCATGGCAAATTGATGGCAAAACCGTGTTTGGCAATGCCGTTGCTGAGTCTTTTCAGGCCGCTGACGGCAGCGCTTCATGGCAAGATGCCGCTGGCGGCGGTAAAGCAGCCTTCTCAGATGAGTCAATGTACGTGGCACAAAACGCCAGCCCTTATTCATTGTATATTTATGCCAGTGCGCTGCTCAATAGTGAAAACAATAAGCTGCCTGCGCTACCTGGCGGCGAACTTCGAATTGACAAAATTGATACCATTTCTCTGAAAAGTACCAATGCAGGCACTCCGGTCGAAGCCAGCATTTTCGCCATTTCAGGTATTAGTCTAGATCCGAGCTATATTGCACTTAATAATGAAGCCGAAATGCTCGGTTATTTATCTCCTCGCTTTACCCTGCTTCGAAATGACCTGATTGGCGAGGATCAGAAATTACGGGAACTGGCAGCAGAGCTTAATGCTTCTCGCTTTGAAGCGATCGCACAGCGTGCCACCAATACATTTGAAAAACCGGTGCGCATTAATAACGTGCGGATATTTGAACCACAAACCTTGTCGCTGTCGAAGCCTAAATCGGTGCTGTTAAACCAAAATAAAATTGCGGCCATTGAGGCCGTCGTGCAACAACCATCGCCTGATGAAGTAGTAATTGACGGCAATGGCGGCACCCTTATTCCCGGGTTGTATGAAATGCATGGCCATATGAGTGACGACGATGCCTTGCTAAATGTAATGGCTGGCGTTACCTCGGTACGCGATATGGGTAATGAAATGGAGGTACTTGAGGCCCTGGAAGATAAAATAGAGCGCAATGTGTTAATTGGCCCACGCATCAGCAAAAGTGCCTTTATCGAAGGCAAAAGTCCGTTTTCTAACGCTACCGGCGAGTTGGCAGCAAGCGAACAAGAAGCAGTAGATTTGATCAAAATGTATGCTGAGCGCGGTGGCTATCATCAGATTAAAATTTACAGCTCTGTTAAAGGTGAATGGGTGCCAGCGATGGCAGCGGAGGCCAAAAAGCACGGCATGCGGGTAGCAGGCCACATTCCGGCATTTTCTAAAGTTGATGAAATGATGCTAAACGGCTATGACGAAGTGACGCATATTAATCAGCTGATGTTGAGCTGGGTGCTGGACAGAGAAGAAGACACCCGTACCCTGTTTCGCATTACCGGCATGAAACGTTTTGCAGAGTTAGATCTTAATAGCGAAGCCGTTAAAACCTCACTGGATATTATGGTCGACAAAAATATTGCGATAGACCCAACCATGGTAATTCATGAATTCGGGCTTACCGGGCGCAACGGCCAGACCCGGGTTGGCATGGTAGATTACATTGATCACATGCCTATTGGTGTGCAGCGCTCAGCCAAACAAGCGCTGCTTAATGTAGCAGATGAGGCGGAAGATAAAGCCTATAAAGCCGCGTTTGAGAAAATACTGGCGACCTTAAGCCTGATGCATCAGCGGGGTATTTTCATTGTCCCTGGCACTGATTTAGGCGGTGCCTTTGAGCTGCATCGCGAGTTAGAGTTATTTTCAAAAATCGGAATGTCAAATGCAGAAGTGTTGCGCCGGGCTTCATACGATATGGCGAACTACCTCGCATATGGCGAGCAGTTAGGCAGCATTGAAACCGGGAAGCTGGCCGACTTTTTCTTAGTACCCGGCAACCCACTTGAAGACTTACGCGCTATTAAGACGGTATCGCTGGTCGCTAAAGATGGTCAGATTTATTTCCCCTCTGAGGTTTACCCAGAGTTTGGTATTAAACCCTTCACTGATGTGCCGCAAGTACATTATGGCGACTAACTATTTGAACATTTAGCTGACAAGGCCACTGTTAAGGTGGCCTTGTGTTTGCTGTACCAATTTCTGTGATAATTTTCTATAACAATTTTCTGAAACAAAAACACTCTAATGATCAGGCTTACCCTGTCGCAACGCCTTGGTTTTACTACGTTGTTTCTTGCCTTCTAACCGTCGTTGCTGGCTGCCATAAGTGGGTTTGGTTGCCACCCGTCTTTTCTGCACTTTAGCAACCGACTGCACCAGCTCAATAAACTGCGCCAATGCCAGTTCCCGGTTCATTTCCTGGCTACGGCTTTGCTGACATTTAATAATCACTTTGCCACTTTTAGTAATGCGATGGTCGCTGCGATTAAGTAAGCGGTGTTTATAGAAATCTGGCAATGACGAGGCATTGATATCGAAGATAATCTGTACGGCAGTCGATACTTTATTAACATGTTGACCACCTGCCCCGGAAGCACGAATGTATTGCCATTCGAGCTCGTTATCGGCGATGCTTACGCTTGTAGAAATTGTAATTGCCACGCATTTCCTTCCTATTTCCGCTTCAACTGCCACTTTATGAACTTACGCTTAATTGATCAGCGAACTGGTGACAAAAAAGTTTAAAAAATTAACAACTGTAAAATCAAGTTATTATTTAAAGATTATCTTTTATTGGAACAGATCCGGCGACTTTGGGTTTGACCCACTAAAAGATGATCTGCATAGTAATTGTGCCTGAGCACAGTGAAGTGCCCTACTTTATCATGGACGGTTAGGTCTTAGCAGGCTAAGCACCAATAAACACAGACCGTAATTTTATCGATAGCTTAGGTAGTACTATCATCTTCAGGGTATAACGATGACACTGTTTAATCCGACATTGCGAACGCCGGAGCAAAATGCTTTTGTGCCAACAATATCAAAAGAGAAATCAGCAACTGAACTGAACCTTTCGGATTTTAGTGCTTTTTTCCAAGCCTCTCAGGCGCTGAGCCACCAGCAAAAGAATAACGTATTTCGCTTACGTCATAAAGTATACTGTGAAGAACTCAGCTTCGAGCCGCCACGGGCTTCAGGTCTGGAGCACGATGACGATGACCAGCGCGCACTGCATTGCGCTCTGGCTGAAGTGCAAAGCGGTGAGATCGCCGGTACTGTGCGATTAATTCACTGTGAACAAGATCCTGGCCCGCTGCCCATTGAAAAATTCTACGCCGGCCGCTTTACCACCCCGCATTTAATTCCCCAGTGTTTTCCACGGGAAAATGTGTGTGAGATATCCAGACTGGCCGTTGCCGCACAATTCAGGCGTCGTTTGAAAGATGCTTCGGCCAAGGATTTACCCGCGCTTAGTAGTGCGAAACAACCATTTCATCGTTATATCGCTATTGGCTTGTACCTTATGGCAACAGCAATGTGCCTGGAAAAAGGATACTACCACGGCTTTGTTAGTATTGAGCCCAGCCTGGCCAGAATACTGCAACGCATTGGCATTAATTTTACCCAGATCGGCGAAGCCATCGACTTTAACGGTAAGCGAGCGCCTTACTATCTGGACGGTCGTGAAGTTATCGCTAATTTACAACCTGAGTACCGGCTATTAATGCAAACCTTAAGTCGGCAGTTACTCAGCAAAACGGAACAACATGTTGTAAACCGGCAGATTAAATCAGCTTCTGATTTACATTGGGCCATAGCCTGATAGATTGCGTATCTGAATTATCATTGATTAACAGATAGCCACTATGGATTCGTTGAGTCAGATTTGTTTAGGTGCGGGCGTTGCCACCCTGGTTATGGGTAACAAAGTACCGCTAAAACACGCGCTGTTATGGGGCGCGGTAGCAGGTACCTTACCGGATTTGGATGTATTGTTCGGTGCTGGCGATGCGATCACTAAAATGGTTAGCCACCGTGGCAATTCGCACGCTCTGCTTTATCTGGCATTACTAAGCCCGCTTTTTGCGTGGCTGATTTCAGCTATCCATCGCCAGCGTTTACTATTTCCGCGCTGGTGGCTGGCCATCAGCCTGGTACTGATTACCCATCCTTTACTGGATGTAATGACCATTTATGGCACCCGACTGGGTTTACCCTTTACCAATACGCCCTTTGGCATTGGTAGTATTTTCATTATTGACCCGTTGTATACCTTACCGCTTGTGATTACGCTGGTAGTTGCATTCCTAAGGCCAAACTGGTGCAGTCGCGCTGCGGCTTGTGGTTTGGGTCTGTCTTCACTTTATTTAATCTGGAGTTTGGGCGCACAGCAGTACATAACAGCACAGGTTAATGCGAAACTTCCTGCGCCAGCCCCAACGGGAATACTGGTCACGCCAACGCCTTTTAATACCCTGTTGTGGCGGGTGCTTATTATGAATGAAAACGGCTATTACGAAGGTTTCTATAATGTGCTGAGCCAGGATACAGCCATTGACTATCAGTTTTTTGCTCAGGATACCGATTTACGCGAGCACTATGCAGATCACCCGGATATTTCCCGTATCGCATCATTTAGCCACGGCTTTTATAGCTTAACGCCGCAAGATGATAAGCTTATTCTGACTGATTTAAGAATGGGTTTACGCCAAAATTACGCTTTCAATTTCGAAGTGACACCTGATGCCAGTGCACCACCACTGGCCTTACCCAGAGCCTATGATATGACGGCCACGCTGCGTTGGATGCAGCAAAAACTGGCAGCTGCACATTGAAGCAGCTGCCAGCGTTCAGCTAAGTGTTACAGCCTGATTGCCAGGCCGTCATTTAGCGCCCTGCGGTATGCAGTAAACGCCGGAATACAAGCCAGCAATGCACTGACCATCAATACCGTAGCAGCCCAATACAGGCTTTGCAGGCTAAACGGATTAATGGTAATAAACAGACCATAATGGCTGGCCAGGGTGTCTTGCAAGCCCCATAACGTAACCACCAGCGTAATTGCCGCTGCCAGTAAGGCTAAAACCGTCAGTAGCAGCACTTCCAGCTGAATAAGTACAAATAAGTACCACGGGTGGGCGCCAACGGCACGTAACACCGCCATTTCCCGCTGCCGCTCTTTCATCGATGCCAGCAAGGTGGTCATCATGCCCACCAGCCCGGCTACCAGTACCAATAATGTAATCAGCAACAACAGGTTTTCAACCATTGACAGCATTTGCCATAATTCAGCCAATGCCACACCCGGCAATATTGCCGATAACGCTTCTCCTTTAAATTCGTTTATCTGGCGCTGCACCACAAAAGTGGCCATTCGGGATTCCAGCCCCACCATAAACGCCGTAATGGCTTTGGGTGTTAAATCCTGTTGCAACGCCTGCTCTGCACTTAATTTACGCCCCGGCATTGGTGCGCCCTGCTGCCAGTCGATATGAATAGCCTCTATGCCTTCCAGACTGACATGAACGGTCTGATCCAGCGGGGTGCCGGTGGCGGCAAGAATACCGGTTACCGTAAAGGGTTTATCCTTATGCTCGCTAAAGCTAACCGCGCCGACACCGTGAGCCAGGGTTATCTCGTCGCCTAACTGGTAACCCAGCTTGCTGGCAACCTCAGCCCCTAATACGGTCTCATACACCCCTTCAAAGGCTTGGCCTTCGCTAAAACGTAAGCTTTGCTGGTTCGCATAGCGATAGTGCACAAAATAGTCGTTATTGGTGCCAAGCACCCGGTAGCCGCGATGCGAATCACCCAGCGCCAGTGGAATAGTCCAGCTAATTTGTGGATGCTTGCTAATACGCTGGTAGGTCGCCCAATTAACATTGGCAGTGGCATTGCCAATTCTGAATACGGAATAAAGCAATAAATTAAGCTGGCCAGAACGGGCACCGACAATTAAATCGGTACCAGAAATAGTACTGGTAAAACTTTGTCTGGCTTCTTTTCGCAAGTGATCTATGCCAAACAGCAATACCAGGCTTATTGTTAACGAAAACAAGGTCATGATCGCCGTGCTACGACGATTCCACAGGCTTTGCCGGGCAAGTTTTATTAACATGACTTTACTCCCTGTGCCAGATGTTGCATATCCAGTTGCTTATCAAAATAACGGCGTAACCCGGGGTCATGGCTGACAAATATCACTGTGGTGCCGCAAGCATTAGCCTGCTCCAGTAATATCTGCATAAAACTATCCCGGTTGTCGGCATCAAGGGCAGAAGTAGGTTCATCCGCAATCAGTAGTGCCGGCTCGGTCAGCAGCGCTCTGGCAATCGCAACACGCTGCTGCTGGCCAACACTTAATGCCGCTGCTTGTTGCTCAAATAGCTCAGGCTCGAGGCCCAGACGTTGCAGCAGCACCCTGGCCCGCTGTTCGCTGGTTTGCTTATTGCTGCCGGCAAAATGGGCGCTTAACAACACATTGTCCAGCACCGACAAATAAGAAATCAGATTAAGTTGCTGAAACACGACGCCAATATGACGAGCCCGCAAGGTATCGCGCTTTGCTGCCGACACGCTGCTAAATGGCTCGCCGTTTAGCTTAATTTCGCCTTGCCGTGGCGAAATAATACCGGCCAGTAAATTAAGTAACGTGGTTTTACCGCTACCCGAGGCACCTTTGATAAACAAATGCTGGCCGGGGGGCAATGACAGCTCAGGCAAACTCAGTTGCCAGCCCCCACGCCGGTAATAAAACACGACATTTTTGAGCTCAATAGCAGGAATTTTCGGCTTGTCGGTCACAGGTTTAATCCCGGTCATGTTATGATTACTCCATTAATTGGCGTCTATTATGCAAAATTAAGAGGGTAAGCTCCAATGCTTAACAAGTTATCTGTTACGTTATCTATGGTGTTGGTCGCAAGCTTTAGCATGTTGCTCAGTGCCAGCGAAGTGAAAACAATTGAATGGACCGATTTAATGCCGGAAGAAGACTTAGCGGCGTTACAAGCAATGCCTGAAGTACAGCATGATTACAGTCAGCCGTCACCGTTTGATGATAACTACAATGGCGACGACCCGGCCGCAGGTGCCTGGGAGCAGATCCTGCAGTCGGCTAAGGTGAAAGAAGAGTACAACAACACCAAAGTCCGGATCCCGGGGTTTATTGTACCGCTGGAGTTTGATAGCGAGCAAAATGTCACCAGCTTCTTCCTGGTACCTTACTTTGGCGCTTGTATTCATGTGCCGCCACCGCCGCCAAATCAGATTATTTACGTCAGTGGCGCAAAAAACCTGAAAGCCGATATGATTTATTCACCATTCTGGATTGTTGGCACCATCACTACCCAGCCAATGAGCCATGATTTAGCCAATGCGGCTTACAGTTTGAAAGCAGATGCGGTGGAAGAGTATACTTACTAAAAGTGTAGCTACTGACGTTAACGCTGTTACTGCAAAACATAAGCCCCCGCGACCATAAGGTATGACGGGGGCTTTTTATACCGGAAAGCAGATCAACTAAACGTTTTTAATCGTGTTAAAAACTAACGGAACTCTTTGCTAAACTTAAGTCAGTAGCGCCCTGCTGACCATTAATTACCCACTGTACTGATATTGTTTCTAACGTTGGCACCAGATTAAACAAGCTTACTGTTAATTCATTAAACCGTGCCGGTTGCTGACAAACCAAACTGATGTTGGCGTAAAAATCACTATGTTTGCTGCTCACTTTTGCAGTTAAATCGGTATTCGCATCAGCTTCTCCAACATCACAGCCGGCTTGTGGGTTAATGCTAAACCAGTTGCCCTGACGCAATATATCCAAGGCGGCATTGATCTCCTGGCGCTGCTCTGCGTTATTCGGCGCATGTTCAAAGCCTACAATATTGTAAGCAGCAGACTGCAACGCTACCATCGCCTCATTACCTTCAACCACGATGGTTAACGTAGCCTGACCATGCACATGTGTGCCAGGACTGCCGAAATCGTCTTCGCCGTGTTCATGGCCATGTTTATGATCATGTTGATACTCATCTGTCGCCCCCGTTTGTTGGGCCAGCGCCATTGGCGTTGCGACTAAAGCGGCCCCCAGGGTTATCACCTGCAGCCAACAGCGTGTCGCTGCGCTAAAACGTAAAAATGCCATCTGTCAGTTCCTTGCTTTTTCTTCGTGTTGTTATCATACCCAGTTGTTAATGCAACGCAATATATTGCCGCATCCGGCAGATAGTAACCCCTTTAAATGGCTGATCTGGCGGCAGCAGAGCGGCGTAACATTGACTACTATTCTCAAGAGTCAGGATTTATGGCCAAGCTTATCGTTATCCTCGCAGACCAGCTTAGTCCGGCATTACCCTCATTGCGTGAAGCAAAAAGTGACGACGTTTTTTTATTTGCTGAAGTTAAACAGGAAGCCAGTTACGTTAAGCACCATAAACATAAAATTATTTTACTGTTTAGTGCCATGCGACACTTTGCCGAGGTGTTACGCCAGCAAGACCGTAACGTTATCTATTTAGACTATCAACAAGGTTTTGATTCATTAACTTCTGCGATTGAACATAGCCTGAAACAGTATCCGAAGCTTAGTGGCATTATGCTGACGGAATGCGGCGAGTATCGCTTGGCGCAGGAAATTAACGCATGGCAGCAGGCTTTCAATTTACCCGTCGATATTTTAGAAGATGACCGTTTTCTGTGCAGCGCCAGGATGTTTGCCAAGTGGGCAGATGGACGTAAGCAACTACGAATGGAATATTTCTACCGGGAGATGCGCCGCTACACCGGACTGCTGATTGACGCAAAGCAGCAGCCTGTTGGTGGCCAGTGGAACTTTGATAAAGCCAATCGGAAGAGCCCGCCATCAGATCTGAAAGCGGTTGCCCCGTTACAATTTAAACCTGATGAGATCACCGCTGACGTGATAAAGCTGGTGCAGCTACATTTTGCAGATAATCCGGGATCAGCAGATAACTTTTGTTACGCAGTAACGGGCAAGCAAGCCAGGGCAGCATTTAAACACTTTGTTAAAGAGCAACTGGCTAAATTTGGCGACTACCAGGATGCGATGGTGCTGGATCAACCTTTCCTGTTTCACAGTATTTGTTCAATATATTTAAATTGTGGGTTGCTTGATGTGCGCTGGATGTGTCAGAAAGTTGAGGCGGCGTATCAGGAAGATAACGTCGCGATAAATGCGGCGGAAGGCTTTATCAGGCAACTGATTGGCTGGCGCGAATACGTGCGTGGTTTGTATTGGCTGCTCATGCCAGAATATAAAGAACGAAACTTTTTAAAAGCAGAACGACCCTTACCCGGGTTTTACTGGCACGGCAAAACCAAAATGCGTTGCATGCAGCAAGCGGTCAGCCACACCATGACGCACGCTTACTCACACCACATTCAACGGCTGATGATAACCGGTAATTTCGCGCTGCTAAGCGGCCTTGATGTTACTGAAGTCACAGACTGGTATCTGGCTGTGTACGCCGATGCCTATGAGTGGGTGGAGTTGCCTAATACTTTGGGCATGGCGTTATTTGCGGATGAAGGCGTGCTTGCATCAAAACCCTATGCCGCCAGTGGTGCCTATATAAACCGAATGAGTAACTACTGTCAGAATTGTCACTACAAGGTAAAAGAAAGTACCGGCGAGCATGCCTGTCCGTTTAATGCGCTTTACTGGGACTTTCTGGCCAGAAACGAAGACAAGCTTGGTGGCAATGCCCGAATGCAATTGGCCTATAAAAATTGGTACAACAAAACAGCAGAACAGCAACAGGCACTCCGCGATAAAGCAGATGAATATTTGATAAATCTGGAGCAACTTTGAGCTGCCTGGTATTGCTGGACAAAACCCTGCGACTGCATGACAACCCGTTGTTATGTCAGGCAGGCATAGCAGATAGCAGCCTGCCTTTAGTGGCTGTGGTTTGCCTTGATGAAAAAGCTTTTTTTGGCCATCAGTATGGCGTAGCACGAGCCAGTCTGCTCCGGCTGCAACAGCAACTGCAGCTGATAGCAAAGAGCAAGCAGGCACTGGCTAAATTAAATATTGGCCTGGTGACCTTATTTGGTGAACCGATAACTGAATTAACTGCCCTGGCCCAGGCACTTAATGTAACTCAGATCCTGACAGCAGCACCGGTTGGCTATCACGAGCAACAACTCGTTATGCAACTTGCACAGCGCTTTGAGGTTATTACCGACGATGTAAACAGTTTACTGGGTAGCCCCTCCCTCGCACCGCAATTACCTGATTTGCCGGATAGCTTCAGTAAGTTTCGCAAGCAGCGGGAACCGCTGTTGCAAGTTGACGTTGCGGTGCCTGAGTTTACACCCCAGCCACAGCAGCGATGGCTGACACCTGCAAACACCGCTGAGTTTTGTGAGAACTTCAGCCAGTTAGCCGCCTTTAGTCAGCCAGGCAGCCTACCGGGTAGCGGCGAGCGACAAGCACTGCACCGGCTTGATGATTTTATCTGGCAAAAACAGGCTATTCGTCATTACAAAATCAGCCGTAATGGTTTGCTGGGTGAGTATTATGCCAGCAAATTTTCGGCAGCGTTGGCTTCTGGCTGTTTATCTGTGCGCTTTTGCTGGCAGCAGATTGTTCAATTTGAGCAGCAACAGTTGGCGAACGACTCAACATACTGGCTTAAATTTGAGCTGTTATGGCGGGAGTTTTTCCGCTGGCAGTTTCGAAAATATGGTAAAGCCTGGTTTAGTAACAGTGCGATAAAAGGCCCACTGGATTTCAGTAAGCCCCACCTTAACGCGTCACAGCAAAAAAACTTTAACCACTGGTGCGCCGGACAAACCGGGGTTCCCTTTATCGATGCCAATATGCGCTTGCTAAACACCACTGGGTTAATGAGCAATCGCGGCCGGCAAAATGTGGCGAGCTTTCTGATCCATGACCTTGGCATTGACTGGCGACTTGGCGCTGCTTATTTTGAGCAGCGTCTGCTCGATTACGATGTCGCCAGCAACTGGGGCAACTGGGCTTATATTGCCGGCAGCGGCAACAGCGGCGAGCGCCAGTTTAACGTGATTAAGCAAGCGCTTAACTATGATAGAAGCGGTGATTTCGTTCGTACCATGTTGCCGGAACTTTCAGCGCAGGGCAGCCTGATCCATCAGCCTGGCCCGGGGGTAAATGTTCCTGAGCACTGGCAACATTGGCTGTCGAAACTGACTGATAGTAAGACCTGAGCAAATGACCAGTCTGGTATGGTTTAAACGGGATTTACGGCTGCAGGATCACCAGCCTTTGTGGGATGCCGCTAAGCAAGGCCCGGTATTACCGGTGTACATTATTGAACCCGATTACTGGCAGCAGCCCGATACGTCACTGCGTCACTGGCAATATATTGCCCAGGCTTTGCAAGAACTTGATCAGCAGCTAAGCGCGCTCGGTCAGCCGTTATTAGTTGTTAAAGGCGCAGCCACCGTGGTGCTTCGCCAACTGTGCCAGCAGTTTGCGATACAACGGGTATTCAGCCACGAGGAAACCGGTAATTTATGGACCTATCAGCGTGATCTGGCTGTTGGCAGGCTGTTGAAAAACCTACAGATCCCCTGGCAACAACACCGCCAGTTTGCCGTGTTCCGCCGCTTAGCAGACCGCGACAATTGGTTTGAATTAGCAGACAACTGGCTGAAATCAGCGACATGTCCCACGCCTGACAAACTGCCGTGGCTTACCTCAGGCAGCAGCGCTGCGTCACTCTGGCCCCACCGTGGCAAAGATTTACCTGCAGTTAGCATCCTGCAAACAGCAGCAGACGCCGAAGCTACCTTTCACAGCTTTACTGAGCAGCGCAGCCGCCACTACCGACAGCATATTTCATTGCCAGCCAAAGCAGAGCGCAGCGGTTCCCGCTTAAGCCCAGCCATTAGTTATGGTCAGCTTAGTTTACGCCAATTGCAGCAAGACAGTTTGCTGGCGCTGAAACAGCAAACCGAGCTGCGGCATAAGCAAGGGTTGCAGGCCTTTTTCAGCCGCTTACGCTGGCATTGTCACTTTATGCAGAAACTGGAAGATGAACCGGCGATTGAGTTTTATAATATGCATCGGGGTTTTGATGGTATGCGCGAGGATGATTTTAATCCGGCATTGTTCAACGCCTGGAAAAATGGTCAGACTGGCTACCCGTTAATTGATGCCGCCATGCGTTGCCTGTTGGCCACTGGCTGGCTGCATTTTCGTGGTCGCGCTATGCTGGTGGCCTTTGCCAGTTATCACCTGTGGTTGCACTGGCGCCCGGTCGCGCTGCATTTAGCGCAATGTTTTGTTGATTACGAACCCGGGATACATTATCCACAAATTCAGATGCAGGCGGGCACTACCGGCATTAATCCCTATCGGATGTATAACCCGATAAAACAAAGTCAGCAAAAAGATGCCGATGGCCAGTTTATCCGCCAGTGGTTGCCAGAGCTGCGGCAGTTACCGAACAGTTGGCTGCACACGCCCTGGCTACTGCCACCAGTACTGCAGCAGCAATATGGCTGTATTATTGATGGCAGTTACCCGGCACCGATTGTTGATTTACAGCAGGCGCAGCAGCAAGCCAGAGCAAAATTACGGTTTTGGCTTAACAACCGGCCCAAAGCGCAATGGCAACACCAGAAACAGGCAGTAGTGCAGCGCCATGCCAGTCGCAAACGACCCGAGGCACGCAAAAAAACACCCTCTAAAGATCAGTTGAGCTTTGACTGGTAAATCGTATTCAGATTAGCTTAGATGGCGTCCTCATCTTCTTCGCCTGTCCGGATCCGAACCACCCGCTCCACTTCAAACACAAATATTTTACCATCGCCAATCCGACCGGTTTGTGCGGTCTTCATTATGGCCTCAACACAACGCTCTACCAATTCATCACCAACGATAATTTCTAATTTAACCTTAGGCAGAAAATCAACCATATACTCTGCACCACGATAGAGTTCGGTATGGCCTTTTTGCCGGCCAAAGCCCTTTACCTCGGTCACTGTCATGCCCGTTATTTTGATATCGGCCAGTGCTTCCCGCACATCGTCAAGTTTAAAAGGCTTAATAATGGCTTCAATTTTTTTCATCACGAATTCCAAAGCTTAGGGCCAGAAGTTAGCGCCAGTATAATACATGCGCCGGCCTGCATCAGCTTTTTAGCAGCAATTAGTTGATCCTATTTCTGTCAGATACGTTAAGATATTGTGCTTTTTAAAACCACAGGCTAACTAAAATGCAGGCTGAACACATCATTGCCCAAATGCGGGTTTTACCTGAAATAGATGCAGAAGTTGAAATCCAGCGCCGGATCAAATTTATAAAACAACAATTACGTGATGCCGGCATGACCAGTCTGGTCCTTGGCATTAGCGGCGGCGTAGATTCGACGACCTGTGGCCGGCTGGCTCAAATGGCCATCGACGAACTCAACATTGAGCATGGTGCTGGCTATCAGTTTATTGCGGTTCGTCTGCCCTATGGTAAACAGCATGATGAAGATGAAGCCCAACTGGCTATCCGCTTTATTAAACCAACCAGCGTAATAAGCGTCGATATTAAAGCATCGGCTGATGCCATGCATCAGACTACTCTGACCGCACTTTCAGGTGCCAGCGACAGCACAATAAGTGAAGCAAAAGCCGATTTTGCTAAAGGTAATGTTAAAGCTCGCTGCCGGATGATAGCGCAGTATCACATTGCGGCGCTTAATAATGGCCTGGTGCTGGGTACCGATCATTCTGCTGAAAATATTACCGGCTTCTATACCAAATGGGGTGACGGTGCCTGCGATTTAGCCCCTCTCTTTGGCTTAAGTAAACGCCAGGTTCGCGCCCTTGCTGCTAAGTTAGGCGCGCCACAAGTGCTGGTTGGAAAAACGCCAACGGCAGATTTAGAATGCCTTGCTCCACAAAAAGCCGATGAGGCTGCATTGGGGCTGACGTATGATCAAATAGATGATTTTCTGGAGGGGAAACCTGTCGCACCTGAAGTTGCGCAGCGTTTAATAAGTATTTATCTGAAAACCCAACATAAACGCGACCCTATACCGACGATTTACGACTAACGCCTCGTGCACTGTTGAATCGTATACAGGTCAATAATTACATCGTTAACGCATCATGGTGCCAGCATACCGACACAAAAATACAATTATTAAATATCTTTGCTACACTTTGCTTACCTTAATTCTGGTTTGCAAGGAATGCATTAATGACTCACTTTTCAAAGCATGCAGGGCTCACCCTGCTTGAATTAGTGCTGGGTTTGGCAATTATGGCTATTTTGTTGCAGGTTGCCCTGCCCGCCATGGCTGAATTAATTAACAAGCAGCGCGCTGGTAGTTATATGGCGCAGTTTAGCCGCCACCTGGGTTTCGCCAGGATCCAGGCGGCAAACAGCCAGCAGCCGGTAAGAGTCTGCCCCCTGTCGGGTAGCGAATGTCAGAGCAACTGGCACAATTACCCCCTGATAATGAGCTTAATTAACCCACACACTGATACCGAATTTATGTTGCGGCAGATACCGCCGGTTTTCAGCCAGCACCAATTAAAATATAACCGCAGTCAGATACAGTTCCGCCGGGATGGCAGTTTAAATGCGTTAGAGAATGGCACTTTCTATTATTGCCCGCAGCCAACGTTTCGCTGGCATTATACACTGGTACTGAACCAGGCAGGACGGAACCGTTTAACCTTTCATCACAGTCCCTGCCCTGACTAAAGTTAGTCCCAGCAAAACAATGACGATGGCAAACTACGATTACGCTGACCGGTATGGTCGAGGGTGAATACCAGGCACTCAGTATCTGCCGTCTGTGGGCCCCGGGCCGTTGCTTCAAGGGTAAAGCTGCCAGCATCACGCAGCACTACCTGTAACTGATAGCGTCCGCTGGCGGTCATACCATCTGATGCTACGCCCAGTGCCGCAACATTATCGGTGTAGAAACCATAATCTGCTAACCGCCGCTCCTGAATATTCGCAGCCGTCAGCAACACCCGGCTCGCCTCAGCACGATGGGTTTTTAACACATACTGCTGATAAGACGGGTAGGCAATCGCACTAAGAATGCCTACTATCGCAACCGCAACCATTAGCTCGATTAAGGTAAAACCGTTGCGCACTATTGCGACCATTAATGTGCCCCTGTTTCATGCCGGTAGGTTGCCAACTTCAGCCAACGGGGAAACTCGTCCAGTTTTAATTGCTCGGTACAGTCCGGGCATGCGGACGAGATCACCTGTAGATCTTCCAGTACCCGTTGCTGCTCATCGGTATTGTCCAGAACCAACGCTGCAGTGCCATCAGATTGCCGCTGCAACTTTAATTGCCCCTCGCCATTTAGCAGCCGAAAACGGCGCTGACTGTACACCAGACCGGCACTGTGCAATTGCATGGCCACAATATCGTGCTCTGCGCTCTGATCTGCACATGTTTCTGCACTAAAGTCACTGGTAGCCACCGCACTGTAGATTACACCTGCCACTACCTTGGGTGGCTGGGTAACCTGACCAGATAAGCGGGCCCACCAGCCGGCACTATTGACGATATTTCTCCATTGTTCGCGGCTAAGTCCCTCTTCCCGCTCAATCTCGGTTAACACAGTGCGGTCAAACAAGGCATCAAACTCAATAGGGTCTGATACCGGAACATGAGTTGGCAGGCGCACCGTAAACAATGCATCCTCACCAGTTGCAATATTCCTGGCAATCAGTAGCAACTTATGGTGCCTGCCTGCTAAACCCTCCGGGCGCAACAGCAAAGGTAAGCTCACGTCAATTACCCCTGCGCTGGCAATAAACCGCCAGTCTGGTTGGGTTAAATCGGCTAGCAGGCGTGTTGGGCCAAAGCCTGCTGCATTTACCTGGGTTAGCCAAATCCGGCCAGCAATATCGGTGCTGATAAGTTGATCAATAAGACCATCATAATCGCTGTCCAGCGGCTCGGGTCTGGCATAAAAGGCAGCGGCAACGCCTGTACTGTCTGGCAATGGCCAGCGGTACAATGATGCCAGTGCTAGCGGACTATCAGCGGAATACAGTTGAAGCTGACCAGCGCCATCATGCTCGTTGTGATGCAAGAATCGCTGTACCGGACCAGAACTACTGCTACCTTTTATTTCCAGCATCCGTGGTTCTGCCGGTGCACGCCAGCATGTTGCAGTGGTTGCCAGAGCACTGAAGCAAAACACGACAGTCGCGAGCAAGGAAAGTAAGACTATGGCCAGTAGCGGAGCGAGTTTTAACCACTGCTGGATCTGCACCGCTGTTTTTCTACTGGTTTTAAACTGCGCACTTGCACGGTTAGTCTGCACTTAGCACCTCCCCGTCGACAATTTTTTGGCGCAGCAACATACTGCTGTAACTGGTGGCAAAGCGGCTGTCGTCCGATAGCAAGCTGGTTGCCAGTGTCAGCAAATCACATTGCACAAGTGTGTCAGACCACACCGCATAACTGGCCGGGCAACGGCTGACAACGGTTAAATCGGTTTCGCTAATGTCATCGGTGGTGTCAGTCACTGAATTCAGATGAAGTGCCAGGGCTTGTTGCTCAAACAGCAATTGCCGCTGGGCACTTTGGGCCGATTTAATACTCATCTGGCTGATAAATAAATTTGCACTGACAATTAACAGCATTATCAGCAGAAATATTAATGCGCTTATAAGCGCCATACCACTCTGTCGCATACAACCTCCCTGTTGTGGGTAGTCATTCTCTGTAGATGAAATAACTGCTTTTCGATTGTTTAACTAAAAGTTGCCGGCGCGGCGACTGCGACTAAAAGGCAGCATTATTAAAATAAACGCTACCGGCCAATAGCAGCCGTCGGTAATGATCATCGGGCGCTTCAAACCGGATGGTACCCATCTGATAAATTTGCTGATTGACATAACTCGGATCCGGTAACGTGCTGCGCACTAAAATATAAAACCGGATGCTGACAATATGGCCCAGTTGCTGTTGCCAGTGTTCGCGGCGCATTAACGCAGTTGGCAGCGTATAATTTAAGCGGCCATCCGCATCACTATCGATGCCAAATTCAAAATGCAGGCGCTCTACCCCGTCGATAACTGAATCGGTTGCGATCCGGGCGCTACCCGCAGCGGAGCGAACTAACCTTTTTCGCATCAATACCGGAATGATCTTTCCATCAACACGCTGATTTTGAATATAAAAAACTAAATGCTGATAAGGATAATACAGACTGTCAACTTCAAGCCCCGGACTATCCTGACTGACAAAACGGCTTTGTTGCCAATGTGGCGTAATATAAAACCGGTTGGGCCTCAACTCTGCTGAGTTGACCGCCAGGCCAATCGCTCTTTTCAGTTGTAATACTTCACTATCGACGGCTAGCGATGTCAGACAATTAAGCTGGCGCCCTGATGTTGCGACTTTGCCATACAAACTGGTAAAAGCCTGACCCGCGACGGGAAAACTGCCACTATCCAGCTCATCTTCAATACAATCCGGCGCTGGCGGCACTATCTCAACAGCCGCTTGGCTTATATCGTTCAGACTAACGCCACCCCAAAAGCCGGTATTCTGTAATTCGTTGTGCAACAGGTTTAGCGCCAGCTGGCCATTTTGTTGCAACTGTGCCAATTGCTGGCTTTGTTTGGAGGACGCTGCCAGGCTGATAAAAATTTGCACGGTGAAACCGAGCAGCACCAGCCCTAGCAGCATGGCGATTAACAGTTCTACCAGTGAAAACCCACGGCCGGACATTATTACGGAACCCGCGCGGTCAATGCCAGAGCAGAGCGACCCGGGCCCGCTTCGCAGCTTAATGTGGTGGTATCTTCTGCATTAGCTCTTTGCTGCCAGCTAGCCTGCAACTGCACGCTACTCCCGGCAAACTGCAGACAAAACTGTGGCGAGAATAAAGGTGCTGCACGCTCTGTTTCGCTTTGCCACAACTGCTGCCAACGCGCTAACTGATAATCACGCAATTGCGTAGCATTGCAGCTAACCTCAGCCGAACAGTCTGGCATTTCTGCCAGGCTAGCTGCATTAAGTTCAAGGGAAAAAGCAGGGTGGTCGGTAAGCACGGCGCCAAGCTCCTGTACCAGGGTAGCACTTAGTGCAACCGCGGTAGTTCGTTGCGTGGCATCTATTACGTATTGTAAAGCGAGGGTTTGCCCGGCTAGTACGCCAAGCAACCCCAATTTAAGGATCAGTAAGGTGATTAAAACTTCCAGCAGACTCACACCGCGTTGTAACCGCATATCCGTATGCCATAGCCAATTAATTTAACTATAAAGTTACAACATTATTTCAAAAGATCAAATTTTAGCCAAAATTAATTACCAGCAGCGTTGCACATCAGCAACAGCAAAACCGCCATTAGCCCCTCTGCGCCCGGCCTGATTCAGGGTAAGCGTGCCGCAGCCATCAGCAGCCTGAGCTGTGCTAGGCACAGCGCTTAGCAGAAACGTACGTGCTGTTGGTTCAGCAGACTCAAAAGTATAGCGACCAGCCACATCATCCATGCATTGCATTGCCGGCAATACGACTCCATCATAAGAAAAGGCCGCTGTGTACCCGCGCTCCATAAACTGGGCTTGCTCCATCAGGCAGGAAGCTGCCGCCGTGCGATTCGTACGCTGCACATAAGTCTGATAAGAGGGGTAAGCAATAGCAGCTAAAATGCCAATTATTGCTACGACCACCATAAGCTCAATCAGGGTCACGCCTTGCTGTTTATATTTCATAATACCACTCATTGATTAGTAAGCTCGCGCCAGGATACCCGGCCGCGAAGTACTCCGGGAGCAACAGTTAAATTAGCAATACGGGTATCCGCTAAACCCACAACCATTTTGTCCTCAAAAAATACCGGTTCGCTTGGCATACCGTCAAAACGGACGCCAGTGACCGGCACTACAACGTCATCAACCGTTAAGCCATCTTCACTATCCACCACACCGTCATTGTTTCTATCGAAAAATAAATAACTTAAACGACTGCCGGTATAGGGGCTAACGGACATAACCCAACCACTACCCTGAGGGTTACAGTCATTGTCGCCCGGCGTAATGGTATTGATCACCAGACTATTACCGACCAGCTGAGGCCGGTTAACTATCCGTTCTCTGGCATCACCTAAATCGATATACCAGCCCCGCATACTTAACATATCGTAAGGCGCACCAGGCTCAATAACCCTGGCATTATCAGCCTGTGACACGATATCACGTTGTTTTAAATCTGCTCTGCCATTAATCACAATACCGTCACGAATGCCATACCAGCTATTTGGATCGCTTAGCAGTGGGTCTTCGCTGGACAGCATTTTACCGGTACCAAAAAATACCCATAAATGGCCGGTTTCCGGCTGCGCAGATAAAGACAGACCACCGGTTATCGCTTGCGCATCGCCTACGGCATCTTTGGCAGCAAATAAAGGCTGACCACTGTAAGCAACATTCCATTCTGATGGATTAGTAGAAGAAAGATCAAACTTCCAGATATTGCCTAATAAATCACCGCCAAAGAACCAATCGGTATTGCCGTCGCCAGTCGCATCCCAGCCCTCAACCTGGCCTAAACCATTTGGTGAACCACTGGTGGTCTCCAGTTTTTTCAAAACTTCACCATTGGCCAGGTCTATAATCAGCAACCCTGCTTTATTGGTGCTGTTGTTATAACCGTAGCCCGCGACTGCCACCCATTTACCGTTATTCAAACGGGCAATAACCGGTTTATTTGTCGTCACGCCAAGTTCAGGATAACGCTTATCCCAAAGTACTTTACCTGCAGCGGTTGCCGACGTTAAGGCAGAGGGGTCAGTAACATCAATGGCAAATAAACTATCACCACCACGGCCCAGTGAACCCAGCAATATTGAACGCCAGGCACTACCTATATAAGCATCAAACACCACAGAAGAGCCATCAACATAATATTTATGTTGATACTCAGGATCTGCGTAAGATTCTAAATCTGCATCTTCAGTTAAGATCTGTCTTGGCACATAGGCCATCACTTCAGTACCGTTGCTGCCGTTGAACGCATGCAACATACCGTCGTTCGCACCAACATAAACCATAGGCGCTCTGGCAGCATTACTGATTAAAAACGACCGGTAGCTGCTGGCACCGTCCCAGTTATACCGTTGGTAATTGCGGTTAACCGGCGCGGCAAGATAAAGTGGCGAAGAGTTAGCAATATCACCCAGCAACGACACCCGACGCCGGAACTGGGCACTATCACCTACCTCCAGCGATTGATCACCACGCAGGTAATTAATCAGGTTAATTTTGCCACTCAAGGCATTGCCATCAGCAGTCACATTAGTTGGTGTAAAGTCGGCAGCGATGCCACTGGTTTTGCCAAATAAAATTTTGCGACTGTCCCAAGCCGGGAAATTTGACTCCCATATGGGGGTATTCACATCGTCAATATTAAAGGACTTCAGCGAACCACTCCACTCACCAGAGTTAAAGCTACCCTGGTACACGAAGTTATCAGCCTGCATTGAGGTGGTAGTACCTGCCAGGTTAGATGCAGACGCTACACGGTCAATAATCGCAGTAAGCGTACGCTCCAGCTTTGATGCAAACTCATCCGGTTTATCGGCAGTGAAAAAGCCACCCCGACCATTCACAGAGGCATGCAGTAAATCATCGATTTTTGCTGGATTTGAACTTGGACTAAGCCAATTGATCGTGGCACCGCTGTTTATTGCCGCGAAGGCATCATCTGGTTCAATATTACCAACAACGCCTAAACCAATACCGAAGGTGACCATATGCTGCCAGAATGCTGGATTGATGGTACTGGTGGGTACCCGGTTATCCAGATCAGTGCGTAAATCGGCCTTCCAAAACTTCATCGCTATATCAGCTAACGTTTTGTTACGGCTATCTGAAAAAGGCGCAACCGGTGTATAAGTGTAATTTCCGCCAGTATCGCCGACAGGTCTTAAAATAGTGGTTCCAGCGGTACCGTCTTGGTTACCTACTGAAATATCATCGGAATCTGACCAATAGCCATCCGTCATTAATATCGTAAAACTCTGTCTGCACGATATATGATCAACAGGTGCTTCCGTACCTGAACCCGGGTTAACTCCCCAAGGGCCTTTACTATCGTCTCTGGAGTAATATTCGCCTGCCGCATTTAGCGCCGATAGCAAGGGTGTACCTGCAGCTGGCATCGCTCTGTTATATAAATCACTAAAGAAAGTTGCTTTAGCACCCTCTTTAAACTCGCGCACACCTCGAACGATAACACTCGTGTTGACACCATCAACACTTGAGCTAGATTTATTCAAAGCACCAAAGCCAACCCGCATTTTCTCTGATTGACCGACAAAGGCACGGCCGATACCTGCTCTACTGGTCAGAATACGCGAACGGTGATAAGTGTACCAATTGGCAAAATTCTGAATTTCCTGGGCGTATGTACATACGCCCGCAGTACAATCTGTACGGCTTGTCCGGCCATGACCACTATAAACCGCGGTGGTAGGTTTTATTTCGACTTTGGTGTAATTGCCCCAGACCCAGTTACTGCCGCCATTATGATTAAAATATGACGCCGGCCAAAAATTTCTTACTGATTCATCACTTTCCGTAGTACAGCCACCCGTGCTGCTGGTACAACGCACCCAACGGCTATCGTTATAGTTAGAGTTGGTCACCGTCAAATTTCGGGCCCTACTATTCACTGCGCTACTTGGGCAAGAGCCTGTTCTGACTGGGTTATGCCACGCACAAGAGGGATTGGCATTTGGCATAGCCGTACCATCTGCGTTCACCCAGGTTTTATAGGTTACAGAAGGGTCGTAGTAACTTTTATTCATTTGCGGCGAACGGGAAAAAGCATTATAAGGCTGACCATCCTGCACCGTGGGCACCCGGTTATTATAATCTCCAGCTTCGTAAATACCGTCAGCACGAGGAAAGATATAACGGGCGCTTTCTAAAATTGCTTCATCGGGTAACAATTCAAATTGCATCGAACCGGAGTCATCGATAATAAACATAATATTCGGTGGTACAGAGCTACCGGTTTGCAACGGCGTTTGCGAAATTTCTATTGCCGCATGCGCTACCGCTGAGCCAAATAACATGCTCGCCAGAAAAGCACACTTCACTGGCAGCATTTTTGAGCGTAATAATTTCATTGTCATATCCTCAGCGGCGCCAGATAGTTTGCAAAGTCACTTCAGCCCGGCCCGGTGTGGCCGGGGTCCTGGCAGTAATCCGAAAGGTAGGTTGTAAACAGCCTACCGGAGGTGTAGTGGCACGGTCACAGAGTGGTGGGAAAGCCCAGTCTCCCATATACTCCACAATATAGATTGCCGGGTTGGCCAGGCCAGTGTTCATTGGTGGTGCCCCTAACCAGGTTGCCGGCACACCCGGTGCCCAGCGATCGGCAGCAACCGGATCTGGAATATCATAAAAACCCGCGTTATTAATTAAAGCTACCGGACCACCAGGCAGCGGTGCGGTATCCAGAGTTCGCTCTGCAACTAACAAGGCAGCTTCGGCTTGCTGTAACGCAAGCTGGCGATCATGTAAATTACCTGTCATCTGTTCCTGGACAGTGGTACGTTTCATATTACTGACAGCCAGCAAGGTTATTGCCAATAGCAACAGTAAACTGACGACCAGAGCGACGCCCTGTTGTTTAGAATATAACTTGTGCACCATTACCCCCTAACCTGTTACGAAGTGACACCAGAAAACTAATATTCCGGACGCTATCTGGAACTTCGAGCCCTTGCATTACCGCCTCGTCCAGCTCAACAGTGACATTTACCGCGATAATCCTGCCCCAGTTGCCAGCGGCAGTCACCGCTGCAGCGGTTTCAAAATTCATCGTAATACCGTTTAAAAACAGCATTTGCATATCAACGACACCAAACAACACTTCTTCGTTAACCTGGCTATCACCAATTAAGGAAGCGCGATATAACGAATGCACTGCTGCGTCATCCTGACTGGGTGCCACAAACCAGGCTATTGACTCAAAGCGCATAAACATCGCGTTGTTGGTAAAACTTCGCGCTGGTGCGGTACCCGGAACCCATGGGCTGATAAACCCCAAATTAGCATCGGCATTTAAACCATTGTCATCATGAGTTACGGTATCACCTGTAACCGTTGCTACTTGAAAAATACTGGCCTCATTTTCGTCACATGCGATAGCTACCTCTCCGGCATCCACCACTGAATCAGCATTTAAGGTAAACGTTGTGCCGTCATAATTGCGGATAGAATTACTGTTACCCGCAGCAAACATCAATCGTAAAGCCTGAGTATCATTTTTTGGCGCAAGCCCGTTAATTGCCGGTGCTGGTGCGGCTATTCCAACAATGCCAGAACCATTAGTCCAGTCTGCCCAAGCCGGGCGCACTCCGGCTAACGCGATAGTATTGCCCACTCTGGGAGAGTTATTGCAACCTGAAAAGCCGGCATTACGAATATCCTGTGACATTAACTGAAAACTAAGGCGAGCCGTGCTTTGCAGTTCGCTTAATGCCATATTTGCCCGACTGGTAGTTTGGTTGGCAATAAAGACACCAATAACGCCGCCAAGAACTACTAATCCCAGTACCATGGCAATCATTAACTCAACCAGTGAAAAACCCTGCTGTTTAATTTTCATGGCATTACCTGCGTTACAATTTCGTTATTAGCACCTAACCGCTCATCACCCCAGTTAATTTTTACGGTATAACGGTCTACATCCCAGCTTACTTCAGGGCATGTTTCCTGACGGGTAGCTTCTTTAACATCCAGCACCCAGTTAGCGGTTCCTAATTCCGTACTGCCTACACAATCACTGAATGCATAATTACCTAACCGTGCCTGTGCCGGGTTGGCACGTAACAGTTCCGCCAGAGAATCAGTAAGAATCACCGCCATGGTGCGCTCCAACGAGCTGTTAGTATTACGCATACTGGATGTCTGTAACGCGGCAACGCCCAGCAAACCGATCCCCAGCACCAACACCGATACCAGTACTTCCAGTAAGGATACGCCATGCTGTTTTTTTAAACCTAATGGGTGATTTCTCATTTTTAGCACCTTATCAAACCGGATTAGCCGGGGTTGGACAGCTATCAGCTACATCATTACTCACCACCCGGGTACGGCCCCCGGAGCGAAGCTCAATATCCCGACTATTCGGGGTAATGGGGTTGTCTGGCAGACAAATACGTATAATGCCATTTAAGGCGTTATTGGCGGTACCGCTGCGAATTAATCCCTGCGGACTAAACCGGATAGAACTCCCGGTACTACCAATTGTTGCCTCCACCACACTGTCACTGCCCTGAACCGTTAAATTGGATGACAACATCACGCTGCTGGCAATCGGAGTGGCGTCAATAGTGCCGCGAACTAACCAGCCCTGCCAACCCGCTGAAGGCGCCGCGGAGCAAGTTTCGCCATCTGCAGAATGACAAAAAATCATGCTTTGGTTCTGCTTTATAGCTTCGGTTCTGGCCAGAATAAGGCCGGCCAGAATATCGTTAGCCTGAGATGTAAGCCGGTTACTGTTCACCAAACTGGCGAAGCTCGGCACCGCCACAGTCAGCACTATGGCTAACACCGCGACGGTTACCATCAATTCAATCAGGGTAAAGCCATATTGCCAGCCGATGGGTAAGTGCTGGTTCTGCCTGTTATCTGCAACCACTAATGCCATAGTGTTTCCCATTTCTGTGTTATTTAATTGATTAAAACTTTTTGATAGCGTTACCCTAACAAAAGGCGTTGTCTATTCCTATTGCGACCCGGACTAAAGGTTTATTCTGCCGATAAGCGGCATCGTGTCTAAACGGTTATTACCGCCACGTTAACTCCGGTTGAGCTTTAACGCCTCTTTTACCTGACCGAGCGCCCGGCGACTAACTTCCAGCCGGTCGTCAAGCGCGAATAACTCAATATAATGTTTGCCATCAGCGGTTGACCGTAACGCACTAAAATAGCTTTTGTTTATTAACGTACTACGGTGAATACGCACCAATTGCTCGGGAAAGCGTTGCTGCAATTGATTCAGGCTAAGCTCCAGTAAAGCTTCACCGTCTTCAAAAACCATGCGTACGTATTTACTGTCAGCACTAAAATATTGCACTTTGCTTAGTCCAATCTGGCGGGTTGCGGATCCAAGCTGATAGCTGATAGTCTCATCTGCTGCTGCCTGGCGACCGATGTGCGCCCGGGTTCGATTCCCCAGCCGAGCCAGCGCTGCAGCAAGCCGTTCAGCTGAAACCGGCTTTAAAATATAATCCGCCGGGCAAACCTGATACGCATCCAGCGCATGCTGTGGGTGCGCTGTGACAAATATAATAGCCGGTGGCAGCGCCTGACTGGCCAGAGTCGCGGCCAGTTGCAGACCATCACCACCTGGCATGGCGATATCCAGCAGCAATACATCGGGCTGCAATTGTCGGCACATTGTCAGCGCTTGCTGGCTGTTATGCGCCTCACCAACACAACTGAAACCGCTAATCGGCCCAAGTAAACGTCGAAGCCTGGCTCTTGCCAGTGGTTCATCATCAACAATCAGTACTTTCATCCGCCCGGGCCAGCCTGGTTTTTAGGAAGCACCAGTTTAACCCGGAACTGTCCATTAACAATACTGCGGTTTAAACTGGCGCTGTCGCCAAAATACAGTTGCAAGCGTTGCCGGATATTGGCCAGCGCCACGCCATTACTGCGGCTTCTATCCAGCGCAGGTGCAAAAGGATTAGTAATAAGCACAGTAACCGACTGAGTACTGTTAATCAGTTCAATATCAATGGTACCGCCATATTGCGCGCTTTCAATACCGTGACGCACGGCATTTTCCAGCAAAGGCTGTATGGTCAGCGCCGGTACCTGTAATTTGGGTAAGCTTGCTGGTAACTGCCAGTTCTGGCACATGCGCTCACCCAGCCGCCACTGCTCCAGCGCCAGATATTGCCTGGCAAGGGTCAGCTCATCGGTCAGACTAATTTGCTCGCCCGCATGCATTGCCGCACGAAATAAGTCGGCCAGATTTAATAAGGCCTGCTCGGCAGCCTGGCTGTCATGCTGAGTAAGTTCAGCTGCAGTATTTAAACTGTTAAATAGAAAGTGTGGCTGGATCCGTGCCTGCAACGCTCCTAATTCGGCCCGGCTCTGTGCTGCAAGCTGCTGACTGCGCTCGGCATGCATCAGTCCAAGCTGAATGGCCATTAACCCCACCACCAGAGCTATCATCAGATTTGCCAGAATAAAATGGACAAAATGTTGGGAAAGCAACACGCCGGCATCATGCAACCATAACCAGGCAAGACTACTTATCAGCGCTGTGATCACACACAAAATTAACAGACAGCTGGCGGCTATGGATAGTGGTTTTTGCCGGGCCAATACCGGCCGCAGCTTGCAGTAACTGTAACCCGACAGCAGGGCTATCCAGTGCACAAATAAACTGATTAACCCCAAACGTTGCCAGGGGCTTTCAGCGGTACCTGGCGCAAAAGCCAGTAAAATAGCCACAGCCTGTGCCAGTACCAGTACTCTGAGCACCATCCTGCCGTGGCATAGATCAGGCAGAGGAAATAGCAGGTTAGACTTGCCGGTTACTGAATTATTCACCTGTCCTCCTGCCTGATGTTATGTATGGCTTAACGCAGCTCTGCCGGTATGGCAAACACCACATTCTCTGGCCTGCCCGGATTTTCGTTCACCGTTTGGCCGCCCCACATTTTAAGTTGCGCTACCACTTGCTGCACGAGTACCTCAGGTGCTGATGCGCCGGCAGTAACCCCTACCGCGTTAATGTTCTGCAGCCAGCTTTGCTGAATATCATTGGCGGTATCAATTAAGTAAGCCGTACAGCCCATTTTCTCGGCCAGCTCACGTAAACGGTTCGAATTACTGCTGTTTTTTGCCCCTACCACTAACAGTAAATCAGCTTTTGATGCTAAATCACGTACTGCATCCTGCCGGTTTTGAGTGGCATAACATATATCATCTTTTCGAGGGCCGTCGATATCAGGGAAGCGCTGGCGCAGTGCGGCAATAACATCTGCAGTATCGTCAACCGACAACGTGGTCTGGCTGGAATAACACAGCTGTTCTGAATTCTTTACCTGCAACCTGGCGACGTCTTCAACCGACTCAACCAGATAAATGCCGCCTTGCGGATTATCATACTGGCCCATGGTGCCTTCTACTTCAGGATGTCCGGCGTGGCCAATCAAAATACATTCAATACCCTTGCGACTGGCCCGGGTCACTTCCATATGCACTTTGGTCACTAAGGGACAGGTAGCATCGAATACTTTTAACCCGCGTTGTTTGGCGTTTTCGCGCACGGCCTGTGATACACCATGCGCACTGAAAATGACGATGTTACCATCGGGTACTTCATCCAGTTCATCCACAAACACAGCGCCACTGCGGCGCAAGCCATCTACCACAAACTTGTTGTGCACGACTTCATGGCGCACATAAATAGGATGCTCATATAATTCGAGAGCCCGCTCGACAATACTGATGGCGCGGTCTACCCCGGCACAAAAGCCACGCGGGTTGGCTAATAAAATATCCATTTGCTTAGCTCACTTTTACGATTTCAATGTTAAAAGTCAGGGTTTGTCCGGCAAGGGGATGATTAAAATCTACTGTTACTGAATCACCCACCACGTCTCGCACTAAGCCCGGCAGTTCAGAGCCATCCGGCATCCCAAAGCCAATAATGCTGCCCACCTTGGCAGGAGCATCACCAGAAAACTTGCTGCGATCAACATAGTAAATATTATCAGGATTAGGCATACCATAAGCATCTTGTGGTGCCAGGGTAAACGTTTTCTTCTCACCGGCGACCAAGCCTAATAACTGAGCTTCAAAAGCAGGAGAAATACTACTGTCACCCATTTGCAACTTAGCCGGTTTATTATGCACCCGGGTACTGTCTGCGGCACTGCCATCGGCCAGAGTAATATCAAAATGAAACAGCACACTACTGTTTGTACTAATTGCTGCCTGCGTCATGCTTTTACCTCGGGTTTACTGCTAAAACTATCCCATATTAGTAAGATGGCGCCAATAAAGATCACCGAATCTGCCAGGTTAAATACCGGATAGCTCCAGCTTTTATAGAACACATGCAGCATATCAATAACATAACCATAAACCACCCGGTCAATTAAATTGCCAATGGCGCCTGCCAGTACCAACGCCAGGGCCAGACTAAGCTTTTGCTGTCCACGCCCTACCCGGCTTAACCAGACGGCAATAACCATACTGATCACCACTGCAATAGCCGTGAAAAACCAGCGTTGCCAGCCACCAGCCTGACTTAAAAATGAAAATGCCGCACCGTGATTGTACACATGCGCCAGCTCAAATACGGGTAATAGCGGTATGCTGCCCTGATACGGAATAGCATGCAACACCCATTGTTTTGATGCCTGATCAGCTATGATCAGCAGCAGGATCAACCACCACCAGCGCCAGCCCGTTTCTTTAAGTAACTGCATCAGGCAAATTTCCTCAGCTCACCAACGCCGGCGACATTACTGACGCAACGTAAGCAAATTCCGGGGTGAGCACTATCGGCACCCACATCATGCCGGTGATGCCAGCAGCGCTCGCATTTGGCAGCGGCTGAGGCGACAACCAGCACTTTTAAACCGTCAATATCGGTGGTTACCGCATCGGCTGGAGCGTCATCGCTACTTACCTGCGCGGTTGAAGTAATTAATGCAAAACGTAGCTCGTCACCCAGTTTAGCCAGCGCCGCGGCCAATTCTGCATTGGCATACAGGGTGACTTCGGCCTGCAACGAAGCACCAATCCGATCTTCGCGTCGCGCCGCTTCCAGTACCTTGTTCACTTCATCCCGTACCAGCAAAAGTTGTTGCCAGTATTCGTCATCAAACTTTCCTGCAGGCATAGCCGCCAGCGCGTCGTACCAGACATCCGTAAAGACATACTTGCTGCGCTCTCCGGGCAGCGCTTGCCAGATTTCCTGGGCGGTAAAGCTCATTACCGGGGCCATCCAGCGCACCATGCCTTCAGCAATATGGTACAGCGCACTCTGGCACGACTTGCGGGCAACACTGTCTTTGTGTGCGGTGTACTGGCGGTCTTTAATCACATCCAGATAAAAACTGCCAAGCTCTACCGTACAGAAATTCATTAACTTCTGGCTGACCTGTAAAAACTGGTAATTATCGTAGGCCTCAACAATTTCCTGCTGTAGTTTGGCCGCCCGGCTTACCATCCACAGGTCAAGCTCAACCATTTCATTAAATGGCACCAAATCCGTTGCCGGATTAAAGCCGTTCAGGTTAGCCAGTAAAAAACGCGCGGTATTGCGAATACGCCGGTATTTATCGGCAGCCCGGTTCAGGATCTCATCTGAAACGGTCATTTCAGAGGTGTAATCGGTAGTGGCGACCCACAACCGTAAAATATCAGCCCCTAATTTGTTCATGACCTCTTGCGGAGACACTACATTACCCAGTGACTTCGACATTTTGCGACCTTCGCCGTCAACGGTGAAACCGTGGGTCAGCACCTGACGATAAGGCGCGTGCGTTTTACTCGCTACACCAGTCATTAAGGACGACATAAACCAGCCGCGGTGTTGATCAGAGCCTTCCAGATATAAATCTGCCTGCTTCGCCTGATTAAACTCCGGCCGCTGGTCAACCACAAAAGCGTGGGTTACCCCTGAATCAAACCAGACATCCAGCGTATCACTCACTTTGACATAACGCTCAGCATCAGTACCCAGCAGTTCGCTTGCCTCTAAATCGAACCAGGCCTGAATACCGCCCTGTTCAACCTTTTGGGCTACCTGCTCAAGCAAAGCCTGAGTTTGCGGGTGCAAAGCTCCGGTGTCTTTATCAACAAACAACGCAATCGGCACGCCCCAGGTACGCTGGCGGGAAATACACCAATCTGGCCGACCGGCAACCATTTTTTCTATTCGCTGCTGGCCCCAATCCGGGATCCAACGGGTATTAGCAATCTCAGTTAATGATTGCTGGCGTAAACCTTGTTTATCCATGCTGATAAACCACTGCGGTGTGGCGCGGAAAATAATCGGCGTTTTATGGCGCCAGCAATGCGGATAACTGTGTTTGTAAGCCTTGTGAACCAGCAACGCCCCGGCGGCTTTTAATGCTTCGACTACGCTGTCATTGGCTTTGAATACGTGCTGGCCGGCAAACAACGGTGTATCTGGCAGATAGACGCCATTGGCGCCTACCGGGTTAGCAACTTCCAGCCCGTATTGTTTGCCCACCACAAAGTCTTCCTGGCCATGGCCAGGCGCAGTATGCACGCAGCCAGTTCCCGACTCGGTGGTAACATGTTCACCCAGAATAACCGGCACGCTGAAATCATAAAGTGGATGGCGGATCTGCACCAACTCCAGGGCTTCACCTTTGCAAAAGCCAAGCGCGTGATAGTGTTCAATATTGGCGCGTGCCATTACCTCGTTCACCAGATCGGTGGCGATAATTAAACGCTCCTGACCATTCGGGCCCTGCTCTACCTGCACCAGGCTGTAGTCCAATTTGGCATTAACCGCGACGGCCCGGTTGGCAGGAATTGTCCAGGGCGTGGTGGTCCAGATTACGACCGACACCGGACCCTGGCCACGATGTTGCTCAGGATGGTCAAATTTATCAACCAGCTGCTCGTCAACCAGCTTAAAGCGCACATCAATTGCGGGTGATACCTTATCCTGATATTCCACTTCCGCTTCGGCCAACGCCGAACCACAGTCAGTACACCAATGCACTGGCTTAAAGCCCTGCTGCAAATGACCGTTTTCAATAATCCGGCCCAATACCCGGATAATATTGGCTTCAGAGCTAAAATCCATGGTGCGGTAAGGATTATCCCAGTCACCCAACACGCCTAAGCGCACAAAATCCGTTTTCTGCGCTTCAATTTGGGTTTGCGCGTAATCACGACAATGCTGGCGAAACTCGGCTACCGTCAGTTTAGTGCCGGGTTTACCGTATTTCTTTTCAACAACCAGCTCAATGGGCAGACCGTGGCAATCCCAGCCAGGTACATAGGGGGCATCGAAATCTGACAGCGTTTTCGCTTTAACAATAATGTCTTTTAAAATTTTATTAACGGCGTGGCCAATATGAATGTTGCCGTTGGCATAGGGAGGACCGTCATGCAAAATAAAATTTTTTTTGCCTTTTTTGGCGCTGCGGATCTGCTGATACAGGTTATCTTCTGTCCACTTCGCCAGCATTTGCGGCTCGCGCTGCGCCAGATTGCCGCGCATGGCAAACGCCGTTTCAGGCAGGTTAAGGGTATGCTTATAATCGCTCATCCGTTTTATTCCGTTTTAAAAGTTAGCTGACGCTGCTGGCATTAGTAGCCAGGCGACTAAAATACATTTTGGCAGCATGCATATCTGCCGTAATTTGTTGCTGCAAGGCGGTCAGGTCTGAGAAACGCTGCTCAGATCGCAGCTTATGGCGCAACGTTACCGCTATCTGACTGCCGTATAAATCACCTTTGAAATCAAAAAGATGCGCTTCAAGCTGTTCTCGCTGACCTTGCACTGTAGGCCGGTTACCAATATTTGCCACGCCCTGAAAACGACCATATTTGGTCTCGGCGGTAATGGCGTAAACGCCGCTAACCGGCAATTTGCGCCGGTAAAGCCAGACATTAGCCGTTGGAAAGCCTAGATCCCGCCCCAGCTTACGACCGTGCCGCACCCGTCCGGTTAAACTGAACGGCCGACCCAACATGGTTTCAGCTGCGTATAAATCGTCCTGCTGCAATGCCTGACGGATCAAGGTACTACTTACCCGTTGCTGGCCAAGTTTCAAACTCGAGGTGCTGCTCAGCCCAAACTGATAGCGCGCTGCGGCCGCTGCCAGCATGTTAAAGTCACCTTCCCGATTGTTACCAAACCGAAAGTCATCGCCGACGATAAGCTGCTTCGCTCCCAGTTGGCTTAACAACAGCTGCTCGATAAATACCTCGGGCTGCATTGACGCAAAGCGCGGGTTAAAGTTAACACAAATTAAACGGTCAATGCCCAGCCGGGACAACTGGCTATATTTCTCCCGAAAGCGGCTTAACCTGGCAGGCGCTGCGCTACCGGCAAATAATTCCAGTGGTTGCGGCTCAAACACCATAACGCAGGAGGGTAAGTTACGTTGCTCCGCTATGGCCCGTACTTGCTGCAGTACCGCCTGATGCCCAAGATGCACACCATCAAAGTTACCTATGGTCAACACACAGCCATGATGCCGGGGTTGTATGTTATGTAAGCCGCGAATTAACTCCATGCCTGCCTTAAGGTTGCTGTTACTGCTGATAAACGCGGCATTATAACCACTAACTTAATTGCTTTCAGCAACAGTTTGCACCCTAAAATCTGATAACCGCACGCCCAACAACCATAACATGACAAAATAACTGACAATACCCAATACGCACAAAAGCGCCAACCGGCCAGCCTGAGACCAGAAATCCAGGCTCAGCCACAGCGAAAACGGTGGGCTTAGCCAGAATAAACCGCCCGCCATAGCGACACTTGCCAGGGCAATTTTTGCCAGAAATATCCAGCTACTTTTACTAAAATGAAATACCTCTGCTTGTGCCAGCCCGCGGTATAGTAAAAACGCATTTAAGCTTGCCGACATTGCCGTAGCCAGTGCCAGGCCGACATAGCTTAGCCAGGGTGCCAGTATCAGGTTAAACACCATATTGGCCACCATGGCGATAATACCAATGCGTACCGGGGTTTTAATATCCTGTCTGGCGTAAAAACCCGGGGCGAGGACTTTAATCACCATAAAACTCAGCAAACCGCTGGCGTACGCAATAAGGCTGTACGACACCATCATCACATCTTGCTGACTGAATTCGCCACGCATAAATAACAGCATGATAATCGGTTGTGCTAATACCATCAGTGCCGCCATTGCCGGTAAACCAAACATGGCAACAAACCGGATAGCCCAATCCAAAGTATGTCGGAATTTAGCTGCACTGGCCGTCGCATGATGGCGCGACAAATTAGGTAAAATAACGGTGGCAATGGCAATGCCAAACAACCCCAGCGGAAACTCGATTAACCGGTCTGAATAATAAAGCCAGCTTACGGCGCCGGTCAGCAAAAATGACGCGATAACCGTATCTAGTAATAAATTAATTTGGCTTACTGACACGCCAAACAAGGCAGGCAGCATTAAGGTACGGATTTTCTTCACGCCAGGGTCACGCCAGCCCCATTTGGGCATGACCAGTAAACCTGCTTTTGCCAGAAACGGCAGCTGAAACAGCAGCTGCACCAACCCACCAATAAATACCCCCCAGGCAAGCGCCATGGCGGGCTCATTCAGCTGCGGTGCCAGATAAAGCGCCGAGCCAATAATCGCGATATTTAAGAAAACCGGGGTAAAGGCAGCAACGGCAAACCGGTTATAAGTATTTAGCAATGCCCCACTTAACGCTACCAGACTAATAAACCAGAGATAAGGAAAAGTAATTTTCAGCATAAGACTGGCAAGCTCAAACTTGTGAGCATCAGGTCCATCGTTCAGCCACTCAATAAACCAGCCCATCCCAAATAACATGGCAATAAGCGGTGACGCTATCACGCCAAACAAGGTTACCAGGGTGACAATTACGCCAAGCGTACCGGCAACTTTTGCGATCAATTCCCTTACCGCATCATCGCCATGATGCGCTTTAACTTCACTTAAAACCGGCACAAAAGCTTGAGAAAATGCGCCTTCAGCAAACAGTCGTCTTAAAAAGTTAGGGATCCGATTAGCGAAAAAGAACACATCGGCGGCGGCCCCTGCGCCAACGAAATTTGCCACCACGACATCACGAACTAAACCTAACACTCGTGAAATCAGTGTCATAGCACTGACAATCAAGCCAGATTTTAATAATTTTCCCGACACCCGCTGCTCCTTTATTTTCGCTATCGCTATTTTGGCTCTTTATTAGTAATGATTACCAGTAGCTGCAACAATTTAATTCCTGCACTTTTTCCTGCACTTTAGCGTTAAAGCATTTGACAACGGGCCATTAAATAGGCATATTATGCGGCCTTTAAAGAGTCCGGTTTTAGTTTTTAGGAGTGTTACCTTGGCTAACATTAAGTCTGCTAAGAAGCGCGCAATTCAATCAGAAAAACGTCGTCAGCAAAACGCCAGTCAACGTTCTATGATGCGTACTTTCATCAAGAAAACCTACGCAGCGGTATTAACTGCTGACGTAACCGCTTCTACTGAAGCGTTCAACAAAATGGTACCTGTAATTGATCGTATGGCGGCCAAAGGCCTTATCCATAAGAACAAAGCAGCACGTCATAAAGCTCGTTTAAATGCGCATGTTAAGGCATTAAAAACCGCTTAATTGGTCGTGACCAACAAAAAAGCCAGCGCAAGCTGGCTTTTTTGTTGGTGAGCACTGGTAATTAGCTGCAATACATTTTGTGCATTAACGCAATAAGTTGCTCTGCTTCATCACTGCTCAACCGATAATAAACGGTCTGTGCTACTTTACGGGTTTTAACCAGCTTGTGGCGACGTAACAATGCCAAATGTTGCGACAAAGCAGACTGACTTAAATCCAGCTTGTCATTGATATCACCTACTGACATTTCGCCTTCCAGCAAGTGGCATAAAATTATTAAACGTCGCTCATTCGACACTGCTTTTAACAGTTTCACTGCTTGCGCTGAATTTTCCAGCATGTCATTCAAGTTCATTTTCATTTCTCTGACTTTCTGTATTTGGCAAAATAGTACCGATTAGACCTGAATGCGACAAGATAATCATTGTTAATTAACAAAATAAAACAATAAACAAACATGAATAAGGCAAAGAATAGCCATTGCAGCTAGTGCTGAATTGACTGTACCAGATTACAAATTCGTTTTGCCGAAAAGGGCTTTACCACAAAAGCATTGGCACCGCCGGCAATCGCATCCTTCAAATTTTCTACACTGGAATATGCAGACACCATAAAAACTTTCGTCTGATCATCCAATTGTTTGAAACGCCGCAATAGTACCTTGCCATTGATGTCTGGCAGCTGAATATCAAGAAAAACTAACTGTGGGTGGTAAGTTGAAAATAGCTGATCGGCACTGGCGCCATCAGCTGCCTCATAGATAGTGGTAATACCAAGCTGTCCCAAAATCTGTCGTAAGTAATCGCGTACCGTGCTGGTGTCATCTACCAGTAACGCTGAAGTGAAAGGTTGTAGTGCTTGCATCCCTGAAGCCTCGTTACTGAAAAAACCTTAAAAAGCGTTGTCAGGAAGCCTTATCCTGAACAAAATGCATTTCAACGCCCGCCGCTAGGGCTGGTATAGAAAGCATGCTAAAGTTCCGATAATGTAACAACACCAAGGTAGAATGAAAAGATGAAATTGTGGTTTACAACAATAATAGCGGCAGCCAGCTTTGCCATAAGTGGCGGCGTTCAGGCTAACCAACTGGAACTGAATAATGATCTCCCCTATAAATTAGTAGAATCATTAACAGTTGAAGTCGGCCCCCGCCTTGCTGGCAGTGAAGCCGACGCCCGGGCCGTGGCATGGGCAGAGCAGAAATTTAAACAGCTGGGCTTTGATAAAGTCTGGACCGAACCTTTTACCATGCAATATTGGGAGCGAGGCAACGCCAGCCTGAGAGTCGAGGCGCCTTTTAATCAGGCGTTAGTCCTGACGGCTCTAGGCGGGTCAGTCGGTACCCCCTTTGATGGGATCACCAACCAGGTGGTGATGTTTGACAGTTTACAGCAGCTGCAGCAAGCGGATCCTAAAACGGTTAAAGATAAAATTGTTTTTATTAACCAGACGCTGCGCAAAGATATTCGTGGCAGCTTTTATGGCCAGGTGGTTGGTGCACGTGCTCAGGGCGCTGTAGAAGCCGCGAAACTGGGCGCCAGCGCTATTATTATTCGCTCGGTCGGGACCAGTAATAACCGCTTCGCCCACACTGGCATTATGCGTTATCAGGAAGATGTGCCAAGGATCCCGGCTGCTGCGATTTCGGTACCTGATGCCCAGCAGCTGAGCAAAATGCTGACACTTAACCCCGAAACTCGTTTAAGTCTGCATATGCAGAACAACCTGCCAGGTGAAGTGACCAGCCATAATGTCATAGCAGAAATAACGGGTAGTAAACGACCCGATGAAATCGTGCTAATTGGCGCCCATATCGACTCCTGGGATGAAGGTACTGGCGCACTGGACGATGGCGCAGGTGTAGGCCTGGTGATGGCCACTGCCGCCTTGCTGAAACAACAACGGCCAGAGCGCACTATCCGGGTAGTATTGTTTGGCAACGAGGAAGGAGGACTAATCGGCGCCCGTGCCTATGCTGCACGCCATGCCGCTGAGTTAACCAATCATGTATTTGCCTCAGAATCTGACTTTGGCGCCGGCCGGATCTGGCGTTTTGATACTGGCTTTGGTGAGCAGGCACTGGCATTTGGCGCTGACATTCAGCAACAACTTAAACATCTTGGTATCGAGGCCGGCAGCAATACCGCTTCTGGTGGACCCGATGTGTCCGTGTTAAAAGCCATGGGTGTACCGGTAGCCAGCTTGCAGCAAGACGGTACCGATTACTTCGATTACCATCATACCCCCAACGATACGCTGGATAAGATTGATCCGGCTGCACTGCAGCAAAATCTGCAAGCCTGGCTGATAATGACCCGCGCTGTAGCCAACAGCAAGGTTGATTTAAGAAAGTGAGCGCTTAAATAAGCGGTTAAGTTGCGGTACCGTTTTCACAATCAGTTTGTCAGCGCCCGGCGATGCCGGCGCTGCAAATTACGGGTTAACCACAATTGTACCCCTACGATGAGCAAAATGACGGCCGATGGATAATAAAGCTGGCTAAAGGGCATGGTAAAAATAATCAGCGCCGATAATAAGCAGACAAAAGGCAGCAGCTCATAACCCCAAAATGGCACAGGGCCCTTTTTTCGCTCTGCAAAAACGTCATCTTCGCGCCGGTGCTCCGAACGCACTATCCACACCAAAGCGCCAGCCATAAACAGTAGGGTACCTGACATCATTCCAAGCAAAGACGGTAACAGCACCATACTGATTAAGCCTGCAAGCATATAACTGTAAGGCAACGGTTCATATATTTTAGTTGGTAGCACAACATCACCTTCTAATATCAACCTTAACAACACCCTTAAGTATAGAAGCCCGTGCATGCTTTGCCTGTTTTTTGTGCAACCTGATGATCAGTAACCATTCGCAGATTAGCTTTTCTAAACCGTTACGAAGCACTAAAGCATACAAATCATACTGTTAAAGCGGTGAGAGCAAAAAGCACCACTCATATACATTAGAATATATAATGATAAAGTTATAAAATTACTCAGTTGATGAAATGTTAGCCACTGCGCATAATGCGCGCCATTGCAGTAGGCTTTGTGGCGGAAACGTATGGAAAATGTAGTGTACGACATCATCAGCTGGATAGGTTTAACCATTTGTATTGGTGCGTTTTTTATCAAAGATGTACTTTTACTTAGATTAGCTACGCTAATAGGTTGCAGCCTGTTATTCGTATATTACAGCCATATCTCTATACCGCAGGGCGTTATTTCTAACCTGTTGGTATTGTTGATTAATGCTTACTATTTAGTGCGTTTTGCCAATGCCCGCAGAAAAGCGTTGATCGCCAGCAAAGTCGCTACGCCAGCGCCTGGCGTATTAACGACAGAAAACTAGCCACATAGCAGGTACTGCTGCTTCAGGCTTTTTTCAGGTTCACTGACACGCTATACTTAGCCGCCCAGAGTAGTTGGAGCCGGCTAATGCAAGACAATGAACTTGACCTGTTTCTACAGGAAATGACTGATGTTAAACCTTTGTCACAAGATGAAGTGCGTCAGCAAACCGAATTCAGCCCTACCTTAGCCCAGCAAGCGAGGCGCAAAGCCGCCGAACAGGAAATGGAGTACGATCCAAACTATCTGAGCATGGAATATGTTGATTTAGTGAAACCGGATGATCCTTTCGCATTTTGTAAAGACGGGGTGCAGCAAGGCGTATATCGCAATTTACGGCTGGGCAAGTATCAGCTGGATGCGACCTTAAATCTGCTGGGAAAAACCCTGACGGAAGCGCGCAGCCAGCTGTTGCATTTTATTGAGGATTGCCATAAGCGTGGTATCCGTACCTTATTGGTTCATCATGGTATGGGGCGTAACAGCAAACCCCACCCGGCTATTCTTCGCAGCTACGTATTTAAGTGGTTGCCACAGTTACCGGCGGTGCTGGCGGCTCATACTGCTCAGCGCCAGCATGGCGGTTATAGTGCAACCTATGTGTTACTACAGAAGAATGCGGAGCAAAAACGGCAAAATCGGGAACGGCATACTAAGGGTTAAACGATAAAATAGTGGATGGTGGGGGTGGTCTCAAACGATGGTCTTAAACATCAAGGGGCCAGAGCAATTAACCAGCTTACACCGGTAACAACCCTAACCCCTTGATAGTTGGTCATTCCATTTGACCGAATTTTTCCCTGCAGCCTTAACTATTATTAACCAATCAGATTAACAACCAGGCCGCTTCGGCTTTGGTCAGAAACGCCGACAGTGCCATAAGACACACCACAACGGCGATTGCAGTAAAGCCAAAACCACGACTGGACGCTTTACTCATAATATACCTCAGTAACGCATTTTCTTCTTTTTATTAGAGTTTAAGAAACCTTAAACCGTTGCTGAGTTTAGTTAATTTGTTACAAATTTACAATAACTGTGTTTTTAACCAGTAAGTTAGTAGCCTTTTAGTAAATTAACCGGATGGTGCAACGTCAGACCTTGCTGACTGCGTTGATAATTATCGGCAATCTGGCTGACTACCGTGCTTACATTCGTTACCGCTGATACATGGGGAGTAACCAGTATCGCCGGATGCTGCCACAGTGGGCTGTCTTGGGGTAAGGGTTCCTGGCGGAATACATCAAGACATGCTGCCGCCAACGGGCCGTTATTCAATGCTGCCAATAACGCAGCGTCATCAACAATAGCGCCCCTGGCAACGTTAATAAAAATTGACTGAGGTTGCAGAGCCTGAAAAAAATTGGTGTTAAGCCTACTTTCGGTGGCCGCAGTCAGTGGCAGCAAGCAAATAATAACGTCTGCTGACGCGACTGCCTGGTGTAGCTGTTCCTCACCTGCATAACACTGAATACCTGGCAGGCTTTTACTGCTGCGGGACCAACCTGCCACATGAAAACCCAACCGGGTAAAATGTTGTGCGGCAGCACTGCCAAGTTCCCCCAGCCCCAGAACCGTAATATGGCTAAACTTACGGGGGCCTTTAGGCCGCCATAATAATTGCTGCTGCTGAGCGCTGAACAGATCAAGTCTTAACCGATAGTAGCTTACCACGCCGTCAAGATAACTGACCATGGCGTCGGTTAAAGCAGGGTCTACTATCCGGCTGATTGGTACATCGGGTAGCGTCGGATCACTCAGAATGGAGTCGACACCGGCTCCGAAACACTGAATCGCCTTTAAATTAACCAGGCCGTTCAGGCAACCATGGGGTTGCTTCCATACCACGGCAAACTCCACCTCAGCCGGTTCATTCAGCTCCGGCCAGATTTCAATGGGTATGTCTGGCAAGGCTTGCTGCAGCCGTTGCTGTAAATCATCTAATTTCCGATCCGGAATGATCAGGGCAATACTCATGGGCAATTCCGTATATAACCAGCCAATAACACCCGCTAATACTAACTCATAAAGTGCTGATGCAGTACCCGGAAAACTTCTGTAAATTGCCATAAAACTGTCGCGCCGCTGTCATACTGCAGCGATAGCCTGCAGGTAGAGGTCGGTGAACCGACACTATGCAGGAGGTTTTATGTTTAATGTCGAGCAGGTTATTCAGCAACAAATGCCGGGTATCAGCGGCAAGCCATGGCTGTATAAACCACTAAAAGGTGCCTTAAGTTATTTACTGCATGAGCAGGAATTTGCTGCATTTGGCCAACAATATCCGCATTTGCAGGGGCTGGACTTTGTCGAGCAGGTTCTGGAGTACTTTAATTTCAGCTACAGTGCCCGCGACAATGAAATTGCCCGCATCCCCTCCAGTGGCAAAGTGGTGATTATTGCTAATCATCCCATTGGCTCTCTGGATGGACTGGCGCTGATTAAACTGATCAGTGATATCAGGCCAGACGTTAAAATTATCGCCAATCAGTTGCTGATGTCGGTAAGTGCACTGCATAGCCTGCTGTTGCCCGTCAATAATATGGGCGGCGGTACTGAGCGTGGACACTTAAGTCGGATCAGAGCGCATTTGCAGCAGGAAGGTGCTCTGGTGCTGTTTCCGGCAGGAGAAGTGTCACGCTTAAAACCAAACGGGGTGCGTGATGGTAAGTGGCACAATGGCTTTTTACGCTTTGCCAGCAGCGCCAAAGCGCCCATATTACCTATCTATATCGATGGCAGAAACTCAGCCCTGTTTTATGGCGCCTCTATGCTTTACAAACCGCTGGCGACGATGTTGTTGGTGCAGGAGATGTTTAAACAACAACGCAAAAACATCTCTATGCGAATTGGTGAACAGATCCCTTACGACAGCTATGGCCAACTGCCGTCATCCACAAAAGAACAGCTTAAATTATTTAAAAAGCACCTGTATCGACTCGCCAAAGACAAAGCGCCATTGCTGCGTACTCAAAGTACTATCGCCCAACCGGAAACCCGAGCTCAATTAAAAGCTGACTTAGCGAATTGCCAGCAGCTTGGAACTACCAGCGATGGCAAACTTATTTATCTGTATCATCATAAGCAAAGCTCCGCGCTAATGAGAGAAATTGGCCGTTTACGGGAACTGGCGTTTCGGGCTGTGGGCGAAGGCACTGGCAATAAACGGGACATTGATAAATACGACAGTACCTATCATCATTTAATTCTGTGGGACCCTGCCGAATTAGAAATGGTTGGCGCTTACCGGCTAGTGCCTGCAGTACAAGTATGCACAAATCACGATGTCAGTGGTTTATACACCGCAAGTTTGTTTCATTATAACCAGACCATGCAACCTTATTTAGCGCAGGCGCTGGAGCTTGGTCGCAGTTTTATTCAACCGCGATACTGGGGTAAAAGGAGCCTGGATTATTTATGGCATGGCATCGGCGCATATCTACAATACCACCCTCATATTCGTTATTTGTTCGGAGCGGTCAGTATTTCGGCCAGCTACCCACAAACTGCGCGAGACCTACTGGTTTATTTTTACTCCTTATATTTTAGCTCTGAACCCTCTCTGGCTATGGCAGTTCATCCTTACTTATTTTCTTCGACGCATCAGCATGAGCTGGAGCTGCATTTTTCTGGCAATGATTACCATGCTGATTTTATCCAGTTAAAACATTTATTGGCTAACATGGGACTTAATGTTCCGACTTTATATAAACAATACAGTGAATTATGCCAACCAGGCGGCGTCAGTTTTCTGGCATTCAGCACCGATCCGGCTTTTGCTGACTGCGTTGATGGCCTGGTGCTGGTCGATCTTCAACAATTAAAACCGGCCAAACAAGCCCGGTATCTGCCGCAACTGGCAAGCTTAGATTACGTAAAGGCAGTGTAAAGATTAACCAAAGTTCAGTTAGCATTAAGCCAAAGCCGCCTATAACCTCTACACTTGTGTAATGTGTTATCTACGTTGTTGATGCATTGCCGCCCACTGTGGAGGAAACCACTATGTTAAGTAACAGTGTAAGCGTAAAAGCCCTGCTACTCAGTGTGCTACTGATGTTTAGCATTAGCGCTAAAGCCAGTGACGCCCTGTCTCAGGCAGAAATGGACCAGATGCTGGCGCCGGTGGCACTTTATCCGGATACCGTGCTGACGCATGTGCTGATTGCCGCAACCTATCCGTTGGAAGTCGTTCAGGCTGCCCGCTGGTCTGAATTGAACCCTGATTTAGACGGTGATGCGGCCGTACAAGCTGTCGCTTCTGAAGATTGGGAGCCCAGCGTCAAGGCATTGGTGGCATTTCCTGATTTATTACAACGCCTTAGTAATGACCTGAATTGGACGCAGCAACTGGGTGAAATGTTTTTAACGGACGAAGCTGCCGTGCTGGCCAGTATTCAGCAATTGCGTGAGCGTGCTTATCAGCAGGGTTCGTTGGATAAAATGAAGCATTTGACGGTACAGCGTGAACGTGAGGTGATTGTCATTGAACCACGCCGCCCTGAAGTGATTTATGTGCCTTACTACGATACCCGCGTGGTGTATGGTAACTGGCGCTGGTCGGCGTACCCACCGATATACTGGCATGCCCCCCGTGGCTTTCACGTTAGTAATCATTTTTACTGGGGTCCCAGCTTTACGGTACGTCCGTCATTCTATTTCAGTATATTTGACTGGCATCATCGCCATATAGTGGTTAATCACCATTATTATCACACCCCACCTCGTTATTATCCGCGTAGAAATAAGCACTATACTGACGCCCGGCGCTGGCAGCATGACAGTTACCACAGACGTGGTGTGCACTACCGGCACGAGGTGCTGAACCGTCAGCATAACTTTGGCTATGCCCGGCAGGTAACAAAGGAATACCGGGCAGAAACCGGCAAACAACGCGAACAGCAACATCGCGAACAGTACAACAACAATCAGCAAAGCCGTGAACGCACCATTATGCAGCGGCGTACCGCTGAGCAGGTTAATTTACGCCAGAACTCTGCAGCCACCGCCAGCCGTCAGCTTAATAGCCAGCAGCGGGCTGAGCGGATTGAGCAGAACGAAAGGCCTCAATTAAACCATCGTGAGCAACAGGCCAGCCGGCAGCAAGCTGAACGTCAGCCGGCAAGAACCACGGTAAGCCGGCCGATGCACACTGCTACGCCGATGACGGCTGAGCGCCAGCAGGTGGTGCGTCAACAACAGACCAGGCCAGAACAGCGGATAACCCCGGTGCAGCGGCCAGAGCCACAGGTGCAGCGCCAGGTTCAACCGCAACGTCAGGTCCAGCCACAACGTCAGGTCCAGCCACAGCGACAGATAGAGCGGCCGGCCCCCAGTGCCAGTCGCGAAGTACGCGGCAACCGCGAGGCACAGCGTATTGAATAGCCCGGCTCTTGTATCAGCTGTTAAAAAAGCCAGAGCAATCATGCCCTGGCTTTTTTTCGACTAAAGTTGGGGCTGGCAACGGCACTTACTGTGCTTTACAGTAGCAGCAACCGTTAATTTTCAGGTAACGCACTATGGCACCTGCCCCGCTTAACTGGCAACAGTTGCTTAAATCCGGTAACCGGATTTTTATTGGTTCGCACGCTGCGGTGCCTACAGCCCTTATTGACGATTTAATTAACCACGCCAACAGTCTGCACGATATTGAAATTGTTCAGCTGGTAACGCTGGCCGACAATAAATGGGCAGAGCCGCAATATCAGCATTTATTTAAAGTGAATACCTTTTTTATTGGCGGTGAAAAAATTCGTCAGGCGGTAGCGGAAGGGCGGGCTGACTATACCCCCTGCTTTATGACGGATATACCGGCCCTGTTTACCGACGGTGTGTTACCGCTGGATGCCGCTTTGATCATGGTAAGCCCGGCAGATGAACATGGTTATCATTCGCTTGGGGTTTCAGTTGACGTGGTGGCCGCCGCAGCCAAAGCGGCTAAAAAAGTGATTGCGCAGGTAAACCCGCAAATGCCTATTACCTTTGGCCAGTCCTTTATTCACCGTGACGACATTGACACCTTTTATTATGCTGATCAAACCTTGCCTGAGGCAGTAATGCCCGAGCTGGATGCCCGTACCGAACGAATAGGCCAGTATGTGTCACTACTGGTGGAGAACGGCGCTACAGTCCAGCTGGGTGTCGGTCGTATTTGTGCTGCAGTTACCAAGTACCTCAGTAATCATAAAGATTTGGGCCTGCATAGCGAAATGCTCACCGATGGCGTGCTGGAACTGATCAGAAAAGGCGTCATCAATAACCGGCGCAAAACCTTTCATCCGGGTAAGGCCGTGGTTAGTTTCTGTATCGGCAGTAAAGCGCTGTATCAGTTTGTCGATCAAAACCCGCATATCGGCTTTTATCCCAGCGAGTATGTTAACTCACCGGCCAATATTGCGCGCAACGATAAAATGGTCGCCATTAACAGTGCCATCGAAGTAGATTTAACCGGCCAGGTTGTCTCAGATTCAATTGGTCATCATTTTTACAGCGGTATTGGCGGCCAGGTTGATTTTAGCCGCGGCGCGTCAATGAGTAATGGCGGCAAACCGATTATCGCCCTGCCCTCCACCGCTAAAAATGGCAGTATTTCCCGTATTGTGCCGCATATCAGACAAGGTGCCGGGGTGGTGACCAGCCGTGGCCATGTCCATTATGTGGTAACCGAGTTCGGGGTAGCGTCTTTGCGTGGTAAAAGTGTGCGTGAGCGGGCGCTGGAACTGATTCGGGTAGCGCATCCGAAGTTTCGCAGTCAGTTGCTGGCAGAGGTACGGAAATTTTACTGGGTACCCCATTATCAGCTGCAGACACCGGTAGACGTTGCCGAACTGGGCGCAGTCGGCTTTAAGGAATTACAGCTTGACGGTGAATTTTTTGATTTACGACCCTTGAATCCTTCGGACGAGCGTCGATTACAGGAGTTTTTTTACTCTCATACCAAAGAAACCCTGCAAATGCGCTACAACACCATACCGACCCAAATGAGCAGGGAGAAATCATGCACTCTGGTCAGTGTCGATCAGACAGAAGATTTAGCCCTGTGTATCGTCAGACAAAAAGGCTCAGTGGTCGAAATTCAGGCTGTCGGTCGCTATTACCTGATTAAAGCCAATAACAGCTGTGAAGTGGCTTTTGTTACCCGGGAGAAACACCAGGGTAAAGGCATGGCCAAACGTCTGCTGCAAGAAATGATTGATATCGCTGGCAGCCGCAAACTAAGCAAAATGACCGCCTATGTCCGCGCAGAAAATAAACCCATGCTTAGCGTATTTACCAAAGCCGGCTTTAAACGCAAAGGTTATGATGATCCCAGTGAGGTATTTCTGGAACTCGATTTAGCGACTGCAGCAGACAGAGGAGCCCACTGATGGCCATTACTGTATTTAGCCATGCCTTTTGTCGCCAGCACGATGTTGGCGCAGATCATCCGGAATGTCCTGAGCGCTTAGATGCAATAAACGATCAGTTAATCCGCTCCGGGCTCGATTATGTTTTACAACAAAAAGATGCCACCGCCGCCACCAGGGCCGATTTATGCCGGGCGCACAGCACGCTTTATGTCAGCGAGTTGTTTAACAAAGCGCCAACTGAGGGTCATATCTGGCTCGATCCGGATACCCAGATGATGAATAAAACGCTGCAGGCGGCACTATACGCCGCAGGCAGCGGTATCAATGCAGTAGATGAGGTAATGCAGGCTAGCGATAAACAGGCCTTTTGCGCTATTCGGCCGCCAGGCCATCACGCCACGCATGAACAGGCGATGGGGTTTTGTTTTTTTAATAACATCGCTATTGCAGCAGAGTACGCGCTGAACCAATATCAGCTGAAGCGCGTGGCGATAGTCGATTTTGACGTTCACCACGGCAATGGCACTGAAGATATTTTTAAACACGAGCCCAGAGTGTTGTTTTGCTCGTCATTTGAATACCCGTTATACCCCAATACCGGTGCCGACACGGTTTCAGACCACATTATTAATTTACCATTACCAGGGGGGTGTAAGGCCAGCCAATGGCGTTCTGAAGTCAGCCAACACTGGCTGCCTGCACTGGATGCCTTTGCTCCTGAGCTTATTCTGGTATCCGCTGGCTTTGATGGCCATGCCGAAGATGAAATGGCACATTTTATGTTACGTGAAGACGATTATCACTGGCTGGCGACGGAGCTTAAAACGCTGGCCAATACACACTGTCAGGGGCGTGTCGTCGCCATGCTCGAAGGCGGCTACGCCCTTAGCGCATTAGGTCGCAGCGTGGTGGCTTTTTTAAAAGGGCTAATGTAGTAAAAAATGACCTGCTCAGGATGTTTTAAGTCGGGCGAAAACCTTAACGTAAACAATAAAAAACCCTGCAAATGCAGGGTTTTTTAGCTACACAAAACAGATGTTAGCCCAGCCAGACCCGGGCGTTACGGAACATGCGCATCCACGGGCTGTCTTCCTGCCAGTCATCCGGGTGCCAGGAATTGGCAACGGTGCGGAACACCCGCTCCGGATGCGGCATCATAATGCTAACCCGGCCATCCGTGGTGGTCAGCGCCGTAATACCTGCTGCTGAACCATTCGGGTTAGCAGGGTAGTGCTCGGTAACTTTGCCGAAGTTATCGACAAAGCGCATGGCCACCGTGCCACTGTGATTGGCTTTGGCGAAGGCTTCGCTGCTAGCAAACTCAGCATGACCTTCACCGTGTGACACGGCAATTGGCATGCGTGAACCGGCCATGCCGCTGAAAAACAGTGACGGACTTTGCTGCACTTCTACCAGGCTGAAGCGCGCTTCAAACCGTTCTGATTTATTGCGGACAAAGTGTGGCCAAAGTTCTGCCCCCGGGATCAAGGATTTTAAGTTAGACATCATCTGACAGCCATTGCATACGCCTAACGAGAAGGTAGACTGACGTTCAAAAAACGCCGCAAACTGCGCCCTGGCAATATCGTTAAACAATACCGACTTGGCCCAGCCTTCGCCGGCACCAAGCACATCGCCGTACGAGAAACCACCGCAGGCAGCTAAGCCGTTAAAGTCGCTAAGCTTAACCCGCCCGGCCAGAATATCACTCATATGCACATCAACCGCGCTAAAACCGGCACGGTTAAATGCCGCGGCCATTTCAAGGTGCGAGTTCACACCTTGTTCGCGCAAAATAGCGACTTTGGGTGCAACCCCTTTCACAATGTAAGGTGCAGCGACGTCTTCATTTGCGTCAAAGCTAAGACTGACATTTAAACCCGGATCGGTTTCATCGGCTTTCGCTGTAAATTCTTGCAGTGCTCCAGCCGGATTGTCACGCATTGCCTGCATCTGGTATGTCGTTTCAGCCCAGATACAGCGCAAGCGGTTGCGACTGTCACTGAATACGGTGTGCTCGCCACGGTTGAAGGACAGTTTGTCATCTGTCGTTACCGGACCCAGCGCATGGCTGCACGCGGCCAGTTTATGCTCAGCCAGAACCTGCTGCACATATGCCAACTCGCTGTCAGCTACCTGGAGCACTGCACCGGGCTCTTCACTAAATAACACGGCTAAATCATCGTCACCCAGGCTGCTGATATCGGCGGCAACACCGGCTTTACCGGCAAAGGCCATTTCTGCCAGAGTAATAAATAAACCACCGTCGGAGCGATCATGATAGGCCAGCAGTTTTTGCTCTCGCACCAGTTGCTGCACTGCCGCAAAGAAATTCAGTAATAGTTGTGGGCTGTCTAAATCAGCTGGAGTTTCACCCAATTGTTTATATACCTGAGTTAAACAGGACGCACCTAAGCGGTTAGCGCCCTGACCCAGGTCGATAAGTAACACACTGCTGGCACCTTTGTCAGTGCGAAGCTGTGGGGTAACCGTTTTACGAATATCTTCTACCCGGCCAAATGCCGTTATTACCAATGACATTGGCGAAGTAACCGCCTTCTCTTCACCATTTTGCTGCCATTTGGTTTTCATCGACATCGAGTCTTTGCCAACCGGAATGGTCACATTTAAGGCAGGGCACAATTCTTCACCAATGGCTTTTACCGCAGCGTAAAGCCCGGCATCTTCACCCGGGTGGCCAGCAGCAGACATCCAGTTGGCAGATAATTTAACTCGCTTTAAATCGCTGATATCACTACAGGCAATATTGGTGATGGCCTCGGCTACCGCTAAGCGGGCAGAAGCGGCAAAATCCAGTAAGGCGACCGGGGTACGCTCACCCATTGCCATCGCTTCGCCATGGTAAGTATCATAGCTGGCGGCAGTAATACCGCAGTTGGCAACCGGGATCTGCCACGGACCAACCATTTGATCACGCGCCACTAAGCCGGTAACGGTCCGATCGCCAATAGTAACCAGAAAGGTTTTTTCCGCAATGGTGGGTAAGCGCAGCAACCGTTCAGCGGCATCAGCAATGCTAATACCTTCACGGCGCAGGGGTTGGCCAGGGGTTTTAGCGCTTTGCACATCACGGTGCATTTTCGGTGCTTTACCCAGCAATACGCTAAGCGGTAAATCAATGGGTGTATTGCCAAAATGTGTATCGGTCAAGGTCAGATGCTGCTCACTGGTGGCTTCACCCACTACCGCATAAGGCGCTCGTTCGCGCTGACATATCTGCTCAAAAACCGACATTTTTTCCGGCGGTATGGCCATCACATAGCGCTCTTGTGACTCGTTACACCAAATTTGCAGCGGCGACATGCCGGGTTCATCGTTCGGTACATTGCGCAGTTCAAACTTACCACCAACGCCACCGTCATTAACCAGCTCCGGGAATGCGTTAGATAAACCGCCAGCGCCAACATCGTGAATAAAACAAATCGGATTGTCGTCGCCCAACTGCCAGCAGCGGTCAATTACTTCCTGACAGCGCCGTTCAATTTCCGGGTTTTCCCGCTGCACTGAGGCAAAGTCGAGATCTTCTGCAGACTGACCAGAGGCCATCGATGACGCCGCCCCACCGCCCAAACCGATATTCATGGCCGGACCACCTAATACCACCAGCTTAGCGCCAGGGGGTAGCTCTCCTTTTTGTACATGATCGGTGCGAATATTGCCCAGTCCACCGGCAATCATAATAGGTTTATGGTAACCCCTGACTTCTTCACCGTTATAACTGGTTACTTTTTCTTCATAAGTACGAAAGTAACCGTTAATCGCCGGGCGGCCAAATTCATTGTTAAACGCAGCACCACCGAGCGGGCCTTCCAGCATAATATCCAGCGCACTGACTATGCGTTCAGGCTTGCCAAAGTCTGTTTCCCACGGCTGGGTAAAGCCAGGGATCCGCAAATTCGACACCGAAAACCCCACCAGACCGGCTTTGGGTTTTGAACCAACACCGGTGGCGCCCTCATCCCGTATTTCACCACCAGAACCGGTCGCCGCACCCGGGTAAGGGGAAATAGCGGTAGGATGGTTGTGGGTTTCCACCTTCATAAGAATATGAATATCTTCATGATGATAGTTGTATTCGGCCGTATCCGGCACCGGAAAAAACCGACCCGCAGCGGAACCGGTCATTACTGCGGCATTGTCTTTGTAGGCAGACAAAACATAATCGGGCGTATGCTCAAAGGTATTTTTTATCATTTTGAACAATGACTTAGGCTGTACTACACCGTCGATAGTCCAATCGGCATTAAAAATTTTATGGCGGCAGTGCTCAGAGTTAGCCTGAGCGAACATATAAAGTTCGATATCATTGGGATTGCGGCCTAACTGCTGAAAATTGCTGACCAGATAATCAATTTCATCATCCGCCAACGCCAGGCCCATCGCCATATTAGCTTCTGCCAGCGCCTGACGGCCACCACTGATAATATCAACCGAACTTAACTCTGCCGGTGCAGCATGCGCAAACAAAGCGCCGGCCTGGTCAAACTCGCTAAACACAACTTCCATCATCCGGTCATGTAATAGACCGCTAACTACGTTCAATTCGCTGTTAGTTAAGGTACGCTCACTCTCAATGTAATAAGCGATACCACGTTCCAACCGCTTAATTTTGCCTAGGCCGCAATTGTGGGCAATATCACTGGCCTTTGATGACCAGGGTGAAATAGTGCCGGGACGCGGCGTGACTAAGAGTAACTGGCCAACAGGGTCATGGCTGGCGATAGCCGGACCGTAAGTCAGCAGTTTATCCAGGGTGCTTTGTTCGTCACTGCTCAGTGCAGCGCTATTTTGCGCAAAGTGCATATACTCGGCATAAATTGTGGTTACCGGCACCGCGCGTTCGGCACATTGGTCAAGTAACTTGGCAATTCGAAATTCGGACAGTGCAGGTGCACCACGCAGGATCAACATAGGCTAGGGTTCCGTTGGTTGAGCGTCGATGGAAGCTGATTTAAGCGCGCTATTATAAAGAAATTTGACGCTAAGTGGTATGTGAAAAAACTGACTGTTTAGCTTAAGTTTGGTATAACAGTCGCCAAAGTAGTAAATATCAGGTTTGGCATGCAACTAAAGGTGTTGTTCTGGCTGGCCATTTGTCTGTTAAGCGCCTGTACGCCCGTAACAGAACAAACATCTCAGCTTGACACTATTTATCAGCGCGACAGTTTGCGGGTTGGCTTATTGCATGGCCCAACCAGTTATTTTATTGGTATTGATGGCCCCTCTGGTTTTGAATACGAGCTTGCGCAGACCCTGGCACATCGCCTGGACGTTAAGCTGGAACTATTCCCCAGCTACCACTTAGACGAGCTATTACAAAAACTGGATACCGGCCAGGTAGATTTTATTGCCGGCGGACTCACGCTAACCTCACAGCGACTCAGTCGATATCGGGCTGCGCCTGCCTATCGTTGGATCAATGAACTACTGGTATTTCGGCAAGGCGATGACTGGCCGCGCTCGCTTGATGATATTAAAGAGCCCATTGTGGTTATTCAGGACAGCAGCCATGCTCAGACCCTTGACAGACTGAGCATTGACCATCCCAACTTGCGCTGGCAGGAACAAAAAGATCTCGATGCCGACGATGTGTTGCAATTGGTGGTAGATGGCAGCATACCCTATACCCTGACCGACTCGAATCAGTTAGCCATAAACCGGCGTTTTTATCCCAATTTAAGCATTGGTTTTACCGTTAGCGAAAATTTACCGGTGGCCTGGTTACTTGCTGCTGATACTGACGATTCCCTGCTGACAGTTTTAATTGAATTTTTTGGCAATATTTATCAGAGCGGCGAGCTGATTACGCTGGAAGACCGTTATTTTGGTCATGTCAGTCAGTTCGACTATGTTGACACCCTGCAATATATTGATGCCATCAACCACACCTTACCTGATTACAAAGACTTGTTTATCCAATATGCTGGCGAGCTGGATTGGCGATTGCTGGCGGCTCTTTCTTATCAAGAGTCGCATTGGGATCCCAAAGCCCGCAGCCCTACCGGGGTGCGCGGCCTGATGATGCTGACCCTGCCCACTGCAAAACAAATGGGTGTTAGCAGCCGGTTACATCCTGAACAAAGCATCCGGGGTGGCAGCCGCTATTTACACCGGCTGGTCAGCCGGATCCCGGAACGTATCGCCATGCCAGACCGTCTGTGGTTTGCGCTGGCGTCTTATAACATTGGTTGGGGTCATGTTGAGGATGCCCGCATTCTTACTCAGCGCCAGGGAGCAGACCCTGATACCTGGCTGGAGGTGAAACAACGGTTACCCTTACTACGGCAAAAAGCGGTTTACCAGCATACCCGTTTTGGCTATGCCAGAGGCGATGAAGCCGTGACTTACGTCGAAAATATCCGTCGTTACTACGACACATTGATTTGGACTGACGAAAAGCAGCAGGCTGAACAACGGCTGGAGCAGCAACGCTTAAAGCTGACGGAGCAATTTTCCCCGGGAGCTGACACCGCAGCCGCCAAACCCGATATAAAACAATAAAAAAGCTCTTTTATCTGCCGGCTCTTGTTGTCAGCAAGCGGCGGCACTATAGTAACGCCATATTTACGTTGCCCAGGCAACGTCAGCAACAAATGTAGGTTAATTATGCTTGCTCGCAAGAAACCAGCGTTAAAGCGCCGTAAACTCAGCGCCTTTGCCATTAGTTCCAGTCGGCGCCGGGTAAAACGAAACACCGATTTAGTTAAATTGCACCGCAGACGGCGTAATTATCAGACCATTATGCAGGATCATCCGGGACTTCAGGAGCCGCCCCAGCCAGAGCCGGGTTGACAGCTGCCTGTTTTGCTAACTTCTTTTCCTGGCGACGTCGCTGAAAAAAAGCAGATAGTGCAGCCGCACATTGCTCTGCCAGCACCCCAGCCGTTACCTCAAGCTGATGATTCAATTTCGGGTGCTGGACCAAATTCATGATAGAGCCAGCGGCACCGGTTTTGTAATCACTGGCACCAAATACCAGTCGTGCCAGCCTGCTATGCACCAGCATGCCTGCGCACATGCTGCAAGGTTCCAGAGTTACATATAAAACACAGTCCGTTAACCGGTAATTCTGTAACACTGCCCCAGCCTGGCGTACTGCCAGCATTTCAGCATGGGCTGACGGATCATTTAAACGGATCATCTGGTTATAGCCCTCAGCAATCAGCTGGCCATCTTTGACAATGACCGCGCCAACTGGCACTTCTCCGGCCTGCTCGGCTTTACTGGCGAGTTGTAACGCTTTGTCCATCCAGAATTGATCGGTCATAAACCCTTACAATTAATTTCATCACCTTGAACAAGTTTACCACTACTATCTGGTGATATTGACTAAACTTTTAGTTTTTATACTATAGCCGGATTAGCAAAAATAAATTAATCTATTGATTTATATATTAATTAAAACATGGCATCAGCTTTGCTTTTCGTTACATACTTCATTACATACTTACAAAAGAAAGGAGAACATCATGGGACCATTTGAAGTTGGCGCCATCGCGATTATCGGCGGCTTGGCTTACGCAGCTTACGAAGTGTATATGAAAAACAACGCTAAAGCTGGCAAAGGTGAATTTGAGGCACTACGTGTTGAATTGCAACGACTCAGAGAACGCGTGAGTACCCTGGAAAGCATAGTCACCGACAAATCATATCAGTTGAAAGATCAAATTAATAAATTATAACTGAGCACGTAGCTAGCCCATTACTGCTGCCGCTTCGCCGGCAGCTTTTTGCTTTTTAGGTGTCACAGAATTCACTATTAATTAGTCAAAATCACTATTTTACGGGTAGTACATTATATAAAAACCCCGACAATAAATTCATAAATAATTGTTAAATATAGTTTTTAATTTATGGCATAGCTTTTGAACTACTGTAGTTATACCAACATAAGGAACTATGCTCATGAACAAAACAATCATTATTATTATTGCTGTCGCACTGGGTATTTACTGCTTGCCAACTATTTTGGCTATTATCGGTTCAGTATTTGGCATTTTGCTTGGTCTGGTCGCGGCAGTATTCGCCCTGGGCATCACTGCAATTGTTACCCTGGCACCCTTACTGCTGTTTGTCTGGCTGGTATGGTGGCTAATTCGTGACAACCGCAAAACGCAGCAGTATTAAATAAAACATCCGACGAACCGCAGTTTCTGGAAAGCCCTGCCAGATTAACCATGGCAGGGCTTTATTCGTGTCGCTATAAAAAGACTTAACTCACCGACAACCGCTTTAACCGCAGCAGATCGCGCACCACCTCGTAAGCCGGTATTAACGCCAAACTTAACACGAAGAATTTAATCGTACGCTGCAGCCAGTTTGGATCAAAGTGGCGGACCCAATTATCTGTGTCCAATTGCAATAGCGGCCCGCTTAATGCCAGAGTTAACAACATTAGCGTAAAAGCCAGGTTAACCAGCACATTTAACCGTAGCAATGGCGTATGCCACAATCGACGGCTTAATTGCCACAAACTACCAATAACTCCCAAGACAATAACAGGACTAAACCACATCAGTAACGGTAAAACGTGTGCGCTAAATACGGATTGAGCCGCAGCAGTGACAGCAAAATTTTGCTGCCATAATGGTAACCAGATAATCAGTAACAGAAAGGCATAGGTCGCCAAATCGCTGAAAATATCACTAAGGCTAATATGCTGCCAACCAGCACCTACCGGCGGCAACTGTTTCGGATGCCATTGATCATAAGTTTTAGATGAGCCCGCAGCAGCATTAACTGGCATCAGCGCAAACCCCAGAGTAATAGCAGTAAAGCCAAATACCGCATCTTCAATAAACCCCGATGCCAGTCCCAAAATAAAGCGTATCAGGCCGAAATCAGCACCCGTTAACCAGGCTTTGGTCATAAAAACCACCTGTAGTACAAACAACACACCTAGCACCATAAAAAGGGTATGTTTATAAAGCGGCATCAGATGCGCCCTGATCAGCGGTTCGGTTGGGCAAAACTGGCGGGCTACCTGTGTTGGGTGCCCCATATTTTTCAAAACATCAGCCACTTGCTGGTCGGTAAGATCTTGGCCAGTTTGTTCAGCCAGTGCATCCAGCTGATCCATAATATTGGCCTGCAATTCCCGGCCAATTTCCTGCCGTTTTGGCTCAGGCAGTTCGCGTTGCACCGCCGCGATATAACGTTTAACTAAATCCATCAGCTTTTCTCCTCTTCCTGCTGAATAAGCATGGTTTGCTCTGGCTGCAACAGCGGCCCCAGGGCATTGTTTAAGGTGGTCCATTCTCCGGTAAGTTGTGCCAGCAATTCAGCACCCAGTTCAGATATTTGATAGTAGCGCCGTTCCCGCCCTTCCCCTTGTTGCCATTCACTGTCAAGTAAGCCCTGATCGGCGAGGCGCCGTACCAGCGGGTATAAGGTACCTTCGTCTATATCAATGTCGTTATCCTGCAACTGCCGGCGCAGCGAGTAGCCGTAGTGGCGCTGACGTAACGATGCCAGCACCGCCAGCACCAGCACGCCGCGACGCAATTCCAGGCGCATTTTATCTAGTTGAGCTGATGTCATAATCCGTCCTTGTATACGGTTGTTGCATACTGTGCAACGCATACTGTATGCCACACAGCAACATACTAGGCGACGCACAGTATAAAATCAAGCAACAGATAGTCAGTTTTGCTAAATTTTGGTTTTAATCAAATTTCGAACATCACTAAAATCACTTAAGCTATTGTTTATACGCTATAAAAATATTGGCTCGTTTTCTGCCTGTAACACATGAAATTAAAGTAATAAGGACTAAAAATGAGTGTGTTCAGACTGATATTTAATATACTGTGGTTTGTATTAGGCGGCTTTGTGATGGGACTGCTGTGGTGGCTGGTTGGCGTATTGTGTTTTATCAGTATTATTGGTATTCCGTTTGGCCGCAGTTGCTTTGTCATTGGTGAGATGGCGTTTTGGCCATTCGGCCAGGATGCAGTAAACCGGCGTTATGTTAACCGATATGATGATATTGGCACCGGTACCTTAGGGCTGCTCGGCAATATTATCTGGTTTTTGCTATTCGGAATTTGGCTGGCGATAGGTCATTTAGGCCATGCCATAGTATGCTTTATTACGATCATCGGTATTCCGTTTGGCATTCAGCATTTAAAGCTGGCGATGTTAAGCCTGGCACCGATTGGTAAAACAGTGGTGGCACGCCGCGCGATTTAACGCATGCAGTTATTAAACAGCCATAGGCTGGGAGCAGAGTTTGACGGCAGAGAACTACCAGAAAATTTGGCAGACCGTATTATTAATTCCCGCTGGTAAAGTCGCCAGCTACGGCCAGGTTGCTGATTTAGCCGGTCTGCCGGGCCGGGCCAGGTTAGTGGGTAAAGCACTAGGCTACGCTCCCACAGAACTGGCCGTGCCATGGTACCGGGTACTGCGAAGTGATCGCAGCCTGGGATTTGCCCCAGGTTCAGCCACTGCACTGGAACAGCGGCAACTCTTGCTCGCCGAGGGTGTAGTGCTAAAACATAACCGGGTGAGCAAAGCGACGCTTTGGCAGCCTGACTTAGCCGAGCTGCTGTTTAAGTTGCAGTATTAACAGGCTTATACCCCTGCTTTATTCTGCGCCACAGTGGCCACACTCCCAACAGCAGCATACTAAACGGCATACTGCCACCGGATGATTCTGCTGCAGCCGGCGGCGGCGTTGGCAATGGTGTTGGGCCGGCCACTATTGTTAAGGTAATGCTGGCGGTGGCAGCAGCACCTCTGGCATCGGTAGCAGTAACACTTAGCACCAGTTGACTGCTACTGGCAGGTGCAATAAAACTAACCGTACTGCTATTGGCGTTTTGCAAACTAACGCCTGGCCCGCTGTCTTGCTGCCATTGATAACCTATCCTATCGCCCTCGGCATCCGTTGCCACTGCGGTTAAGGTCACGCTCTGGCTGGCATTAAGCTGCCGATTTTCACCAATAGTGACCATCGGCGGCGTATTGGCGTCGTCATCTAAAATTGTCAGAGTAAGCTCAGCGCTCGCGCCAATCTCTGTGCCGTTACTACCGGATAACCGCAATATCGCCGTTTCATCCTCTTCCAACAGCGTATCAGCGACAATTTGCAGCTCAATTTGTCGCTCACTGTTGTCACCATCCGGCCAACTCAGCTCGCCACTGGCCGCCATAATATCTTCACCAATGGTCGCGGTGCCGCTTTGTAACTGATAACTGACACTTAACGCCCCGTCGCTACCACCGAGCCTGCGTACGATTATCTCTACACTGCTATCAGCTTCTAACACCGATAGTGCCGATTCTGCCAGACTAATTACCCCGGCCCTGGGAGGATCATCGCCAAAGCGCAGTCGCACATAAGAGGGGCTGTGCAGGCTGGCACCATTTTTCGGGTCAAATAATCGGATAAACAGCTCGCGCCCCGCGTCCAGCCCCCGATCCAAGGTGGTAATACTGATGGTTTTATTACTACTGTCATTTGCCACCCAGCTTAGGCGACCACTGCTATTCTGATAGTCCAGACCCGGTTCAGCCCGCCCGGCCAGGATTTCATAGCCAACGCTTACTGCTGCCGTGCCACCTAAGCGAATTACCTGCAGCTGCGCCACATCGCCAGGATTCACCCGCAGCTCATTCTGACTAAACGCCAGTGCGCCGGCTTGCAGATTAGTGGTGTTATCACGAAAGAGATAAAGACCACTATTAATATCACTACCGATGATGATGCCGGAAGGCAAATAAGGATACACCCCCCACATGCCGTTAAACGCTGCGCTATCAGCAGCAGGAAACGTATCAAAGAACCCGGCTTGCACCGGCATTGTCGGGTCCGTAATATCAAGGATAGTTAAACCACGTTGATAGTTTGACATGTAATAACGGTTACCCCGGACAAAGCCATTGTGGTCAATTGCTCTGGTAGGTCCGCTGAAGGTGGCAGCTAAGCTTGGTGACGTTAAATTACTCAGCTCAAAAACCCGTACTGTGGTATTTAAACCGTGATTTACCTCATCCAGTTCGTCATGCACAAACAAGTATTGCTGATCTTCACTCCACCAGCCGGAATGCACATAGCTGGCCAGGCTGTAACTAAAATCAGCCAGCGCCAGGTTGCTGGCACCGCTTATATCCCATAGTTTGATATTCTGTTCATTAAAGTCAAATAGCACCTGGCACTCTGGCCGGTCACACTGACTACTGGCGCGCTGATCAGTAATCAGCATGGAAGCAACATCATGACTGTAATCGCTGCGACTGGCACCGGTTTGTAACCAGTTGGCGCTTAACTGTAAAGGGTTGGCCAGGCTATAACTGGAGACCGCCCCACCTTGCTCTGGCTGACCCGCGATATGTAGCGCAGGAACCTGACCACTTAACGCCGTATTAGTGGTGTAATCAACATTGCTAATATACAAATTATGGGCTGAACGAGCTGCAGTATCTGCAACGGCAAGGCTCACACTCGCCGGTAAGTTATTTAAATCAATAATCTGAATATTATTGTTGGCCTCAGAGGAAACATAAGCATAAGCCTGCCAGCGACCCAGTTCATCATTAAAAAACTGCAATACTTTAATGTCACGCCAGGTGGTATTAGTGCCACCAATGGTTCCTACCTCGACCGGCGCTGCCACGTCTGCCAGATTGACCACTGCAGTGCCGTTATTCAAACCGATTAGCGCATATTCAATACCGCTGTTCAGATCGACATGGCCCCAGATGTCATTGGCTGAACTGGGTGCAGAACTAAAATCGGTCAACGGCAAATGGCCTAACAAATCAATCTTATCGCAATTAAAAATACCTGCCTTACCATTCACACATGCTGCGCTCTGCTGCGACTGTCCCAGCGCAGTATGGGCTGCAAGTTGCTGGTTAAGCTCAGCGCCAAAACGTCCGGGACCATCGCTGATAACCCGAAAACCGCGCTTGCTCAACTGATTGACGAATGCAACCGGCACCCCGGTTAATACGGTCTGATTTAATTGCGGCGCCTGCTGTAAAAAGTGATCAAAACGGTTATAACCCCCCAGCACTGGCACAATTTCGCTTAGCAGTAATACCGCATCATCAACACTATTAAGCTGGTAATGACCTGAAGCTACCAGCACCTTATCGCCTTTACCTGCCTGGCTTAATGCATAGCCGATGCTGCGACAAGGCCGCAACACATTGTCACAGCGTCCGGTGTCTTGCCCGGTCTCCGCCACAAACCGGGCTTTGTCGTGCTCAGCATGCGCCAGTACCGATGGACAAAACCAACAGAGGGTAATTAGGCTAAAGAGTGACAAACAGTAAATCGTTTTCATAGCGGTGCCTGTGCTTATTTATCGCTGGGGCCTTACCGGCATTTGCCTGTATCGCCAGTCGATTTTTTAATAGGTTTAGCGTATTGTTAACCGTAGATTTTTTAAACACAACCTAATTATGAATATTGCTAAAACCGCTTTTCTGAGTATAACCTTTGTTGTGGCTAGCGGCCTTTTAATTGCCTGCAACCCCAAGCCTGATCGTAAAGCACTAACTATTATGAATATCAACCCAGCCTGGCAGCAACAACCGATAGTTTGCCATGAGGCTATTACGATACAAAACGAACAGTGGAAACTGCAGTATCTGCGGTTTTATCTCAGCGATTTTAAGCTTAATCAGCAACCGCAATTGTTAACAATTACACCATGGCAGCAGCCAGGCTTAGCGTTGCTTGGTACCGATTGTCATGGCAACGATAACTGGCAGCTCACTTTTGCTGAACCGCTGGCTCCAGGTCAACTGAGTTTCACCCTTGGCCTGCCCTTTGCGATTAACCATCAGAACCCCCTGACTGCAATCTCACCGCTGAATTTCAGCGAAATGTTCTGGAGCTGGCAACTGGGTTACAAGTTTTTACGGCTGGATATGCAAGGCCCCGACTATGGCTGGGCGTTTCACCTGGGGTCGACAGGCTGTCAGTCCGCCAGCGTTTTGCGCCCTCCGGCACTGCCATGCCGCGCTGTTAATACCTTTGAAGTAACACTGGATTATCAGCCAAATCAGAAACTGCAGCTCAACCTGGCGGCACTGCTGTCTGACATTGTACTTAGTCAACAAAACAGCTGCATGTCTGACAGCCTGCAGACTAGCTGTCAGCGGCTTTTTGATAATTTAACCCTGACCGCCCCGTGGAAATTGAGCCCGGCGAGCTCTGCTCCATGAAATTATTCGCATCCTGCAAGCAAATGCCACTCACTTTCTGCATGATAGTGCTGCTAATGCTTACCAGTTGTGGCAAGCCAACTTCGCCAGACTCAAGCTGGCAATGGCCACTGCCAGAAGGCATGCCTTACCCGGTTGTACCTGCAGAAAACCCGATGACCCGGGCAAAAGTAGAGCTTGGCCGCTATTTATTTTATGACAAGCAGCTGTCAGCGAATGGCAAGCAAAGCTGTGCCAGTTGTCATCAGCAGCAATTTGCCTTTGCAGAGCCAAGCGGTCGCTCAGTCGGCAGCACCGGTCAGCAACATCGACGTAATGCATTAGCCTTGGTAAACGTGGCGTATAACAATACGCTTACCTGGGCCCACGATGGCCTGACGGACATTGAACAACAGTTGCTGATTCCGCTATTTAGCGAGACCCCGGTGGAGCTGGGATTAACCGGCGCTGAGCAGCAACTGATGCAACGACTTGAACGCCCCCCCTACCCGCAGTTATTTCAGCAGGCGTTTAATAGTGAGCAGCCTGATATGCAGCAGGTCGTATTTGCCCTGGCCAGTTTTGTCCGCAGTTTACTGTCGTTCCAGTCTGATTTTGACCGCTATGCTTATCAGAATGAAGATGCAGCACTAAGCCCAGTGCAAATTGAAGGCATGAACCTGTTTTTCTCTGAACGGCTGGAATGTCATCACTGCCATGGTGGTTTTAATTTCACTCAGGCTACCAACCATAGTCAGCAGCGTTTAGACTTGCGACCATTTCATAACACCGGGTTATATTTTGCAGCACGGCCCGGCCGGGCTGCACCAGGCTACCCGCAACACGATCGCGGCCTGGCAGAAATTACCATGAACAGCGCTGACGATGGTCGCTTCAGGGCGCCAACCCTGCGCAACATTGCCCTGACCGCCCCCTATATGCATGATGGCAGTCTGGCAACACTTGAGCAGGTTTTGGATTTTTATCAGGCTGGCGGCAGAACGATAACAGCAGGGCACTATGCAGGTGATGGTCGGCAACATCCGGCTAAAAGTCAGTTTGTCCGCGGGTTTAAACTTACTAACAGCGAACGTGAGGCAGTCCTGGCTTTTTTAAACAGCCTTAGCGACCCGCAATTTATCGCAAACCCCGAGCATAGTAACCCTTGGTTAGCACACCCATAATCGCACAATTTCACAACACAGTCGTGCATCCTATATCTAACCTGGTTCGACAATAACTGTCCGGTAAACCAGCAAAAAAATACCGGCCTAAGTTGGCCGGTATTATTGTTTACGGGTTATCGGTATTTGCTCAGAAAGCAATCACATTAGTAGTCTTTCTTTGCTACTCTCAATTGATTATCAACACCCTTAACATCTTTAGTCTTTTTGGCAATAGCTTCAGCCAAATCTTTTTCTGCATCAGAATCGACCTCACCTTTCAGCATTACCATGCCGTTTTTAACATCAACGTCAATAGCTGTACCACTCGTTTCCGACTCAAACAGCAAGCGGGTTTTTACTACGGTCGCCAATTTCGCATCAGTTAAGCCACCCACGTCTTCGTCGTGGTCTTTCTTATTTCGCATTTTGCTGTCTTTAACAACAACTAATTTATTGTCCACCGATGTTACGCCATCCAGATTTTCAATTAGTTCGGCAGCAAGCGCTTTATCTACTTCCCTATCGACTTTACCTGTTAATATGACTTTACCATTTTTTACATCGGTATTGATGTTAAATGAGTTCAGGTTACCGTTCAGTAATAAGGTAGTTTCAGCTTTGCCATCTATCCAGGCATCCTTTGAACTGTCTTTCCAGTCGTTGGCGGTTGCTGATAGAGAAGTACCGGCCAGGGCCACGGTCATCATTACGGCTAAAGTTGTACGTTTCATATAGTCACTCCTTCGTTGTGAGACGCTAATAACTTTGCCAGTTTAATGCCAACATCTTTAATAAATACAAGTTATTGATCTACAAATAAATGTTAAATACCGTTCATTTAGTGTTAATTTTTTGATTGTATTTTTAACCGATCACCCGGTAAATAATTCACTATTTTATTCTCAATAATAGCGGGCAAAGCTGATCCGTAACAATTTGCAAGCCAGCCGTTAAGTTAGCCAATGCCCTGGCATTGTCTGGCTGCGTCAGGCCCCGGTTCAACCGTTTAAATGTGCCTAATTGCCAGCGAAGTTGTTGTGGCAGTTCTGCCAACCATGTCTGCTGTTCTGGTTCAGATTCTGGCTCTGCGCTGTTGTCCTTGTACCACTGACAAATCGCATTCACATCCTGATCTGATGCAACCTTGGTATTTTCAGCTGCCGCAAAAGTCGCCGCTTGCTGATGCAACAATTCCAACTCAATAAAATAACGTCGAATATTATTATCGGCTATTAATGGCGCGGTTCGCTGATAGAACAATCTTGCCTGTTCACTTACTGCCAACACCAGACTTAAAATTGCCTGATCGCCTGCACAATGATTTGCTGCTTTTAAATCGTATGCCAACACAATGCCATCTCCTTAAACTACTTACTTCCAGTAATTCATATTCAATTCATGTACCAAGTTTAAAGTTCTGATTTTTAATAAGTTAAGTATTGCGTCTTGTGTCCTCAATATAAATTCAGTAAATTTTACTGATTGCCATTGTTAATTTTACATTGCTGAACTAGAGTAATGCACGAATAGAAGGAGTGACGCCATGAGCAAACCACGGTTATTTATTCATCTGCGTGACCCGGAACTCACTGAGAAATTACTGCAATCGCCTGCCGTCAGACAATTTATCATCATAAAGAGCAGCGACAGTTCAGCCTGGTCTGAACAACTTCAGCAGCAATGTGATCTTGCCCTTATCGAGTCCGACGAGAATGACAGCGACGATTATAGCCGACTGCTGGCCAGCAAAAAGCTCACCGAGATCGATTTCATTTTTATTAGCAGCGGTAAGCCCATTGAATTGCTGGACAGATTAATGCAGCGGGGAGCAGGGTATCATTTCCGGGCACCTTTGGATTTCGGTTCGGTAATCGATACTTTGCAGGATTTTTATCAGCAACTAAGTACAGAGCGCAAAAACATCAAGGCTACCTCCAGTGAACTTGATCAATTCGGAATGTTGGTAGGTTCCTCCAAGCCAATGCTAAAACTGTACCGGACTATACGAAAGGTAGCCGTTACTGAAGCTAACGTACTGATAGTAGGCGAAAGTGGTGCCGGTAAAGAGTTGGTTGCCAATACCCTGCATCTGGCCAGTTTACGTGCCGACAAGCCCTTTGTAGCAATAAATTGTGGTGCACTTAGCCCAGAGTTGATCGACAGTGAACTTTTTGGTCATATCAAAGGCGCATTTACCGGTGCTCATCGTGATCATCAGGGCGTGTTTTCTCAGGCTGAGGGCGGAACTTTGTTTCTGGATGAAATTACCGAAATGCCGCTTGAGCAACAGGTAAAATTACTCAGGGTACTGGAAAACGGAGAATACCGGCCGGTCGGCAGCGATAAAACGTCTACCGCCAATGTGCGGATTGCCGCGGCAACCAACCGCGACCCGATACAGGCAATTGCCGAAGATATGCTGCGGGAAGATTTATATTTCCGACTGGCCCAGTTTCCAATAACAGTGCCACCCCTTCGCGACAGAGCAGATGATGTCATTGGCCTTGCACAACACTTTCTGGCCTATCGCAATGTGCAGGAGCAACAGAGTAAGCAATTTTCCGCCGAAGCACATCGCCTGATTGCTCATCATTGCTGGCCTGGCAATGTCCGGGAATTAAAGCATGCCGTGGAGCGTGCCTATATTCTGGCGGGTACTATTATCGAGCCAGAACACTTATTACTGGATGAACCTAAAAGCGAGGCAGATGCTGAGATTGTTGTCGACGCGATACCAACCGGGGTGCGATTAGATGAGTTAGAAAAAGCGGCAATATTGCGCACCCTTGCTAAAAATGGCGGTAATAAAACAGATACTGCGCAACAGCTTGGTGTTAGTGTAAAAACGTTATACAACAAACTGGAAAAATATCAATTAGAACGCTGACATGCCAGACAAACTCAGGCTAATCAAGTTTCGGCTACAGCATATTAAAAAAAAGCGCCTGCGCTGAATCAATCACCTCAATCGGCCAGATAAAAAAAGCCACTGCAAAGTTGCAGTGGCTTTTTCAGATCTCAAAGTACTTGTGGCTAGACCTTCGGCGCTTTGCCTCGTATAGCACCCGATATCAGTGCGATAACCAACAGCACAATAAAAATAAAAAAGATGATTTTCGCTATCCCGGCGGCAGCTCCGGCAATACCGCCAAAACCCAGTACACCCGCAATCAACGCGATAACTAAAAAGGTTAATGCCCATCCTAACATTTTTGCTCCTTAGTGCATGGTTTGCACTTAGTGTGAATAGTTCGCTATTCACTATGCGAATGGCATGCCAATAATAGCCAATCTCAAGTCATTGATTTATAAAAGGTAAAATTAGCACTCTAAAATAAACATACGATGGAAAGCAAAAAATCAGCAATTATTACTTACGCCAGAGTAACTTTTTCCTGACAATTACTCTTTGCTTATTGTGTCGCTGTCAGCACTGAGTAATATGCGCCAGTAAGGAAACAGCTCAAAATGAGAAGCAATTATCTTCAGGCAAACCAGTAAAGGTATAGCAATTAGTACCCCTACAGCCCCCCACATCCAGCCCCAGATGAACATCCAGATCACAACGAGCAAAGGATTCATATTAAATCGTTTACCCAAGGCCATAGGGGTAACCAGTTGCGACTCAATGATATTAAGCATCAAAAATGTTGCCGGGACCATCAGTGCCTGCCCCGTTACATCAAACTCAACAAATCCAACAGCAGCCAGCAAAACGGTTAAGATAAAAGGCCCAAGATACGGTGCAAAATTTAACACGGTTGCCAAAACACCCCATAACAGCGGATCCGCTACGCCCAATATACTCATCACTAAAAACGTAGCAACACCGAGCATAATGTTGATAGCGGAAATCACCAGTACATAACGGCTTATGTCGTGCTCTATGGTCTGATACATTTTTACCAGATTTTTCTTTTCATTCAGAGTCGACGCGCCCCGCACAATGTTACGAAGCAAGGTGCCGCCAAACACCAGAAATAAATACGTAAGAATAATGATTGTTGCCAGCTGAAACAGCATCATTGCTGTGGTTTGAGCCAGCATGGAAAGCAAAGGAACGAAACCTGCCCCAATTGCGGAATCAATCGGGTTTTTCTCGTCTTCATTTTCAGATAGTACTGAGGTTTTTAAAGAGTCAAGCGAACCTGCCATATCATCAACCTGCAGCGCCAGTTTGCTGCTCAAAAGTGGCAGTCGCTCCATCCAGGCAGCAGCAGGGCTGTATAGCAGACTAACTCCATATCCTACAGCGCAGACAATGACGACAAGTACGATTAATGAGGAAAAAGGTTTTGGCAATTTCAGCCGAACTAAAAACCTGACAGCCGGGCTGGCAAACAATGCGATAAAAGCGGCGACTATAATTGGCAGCAATAAGCTTCGGGTAAAATAAAAGGTGTAAATCACTGCCAGCGCAGTCAGTATTTTGAGCGCAAGCTCTGCGCTCAAGCGACTACGTCTGGCGAGTGACGGCGGAGCAATCAAAATAACTCCAGATAAAGACAGGACAATGAACCTAAGTTAATAAGCGTAACCATTTTATCGCTCCAACGCCCCGCATTGTTTTCACCACGATACTATGACGAAATTGCATCAGCATACCCGCGCTAAAACTTAATGTTAAACCCGGAGCGGACCCAAGAAACTGCTTAGTGCGTTGCCCCGCCAGCCAAAGGTAAGCATGGCGAAGCTGCTGATGTTGTTCAAATGCCTCGTTACATTGTTGTATTTTAAGCCTGTCTTTTTTAGTCAGCAGATCGATCAGCATTATCACCTCCGGCAGTTTCAGTCGAGAATCGGAGAATCCCTTTAACCTGAGCTACAGTATTGCTAAAGCCAATCTGCTTCAGCGAATAACGCATATTTCGCAAACACCAATACAAAAAAGCAAGCTGGAATAAAAGTAACACACCAGCAGTGAGCGGCACAGATGAAGTAGCTTGCAATAGCAAGTAGCCCGCAAACACCAATATCGAGCCCCATAACATGATGACTCCCGCGCCCAGTGCCACTAATAACCCCGCCGCAAGCATTAAGCCCCGGCGGGACAGCGCCATTTCAGCACTGGCAGTCTGCCTGGTAAGCTGAGTTTGTTGTTTGTATTGGTCGGCACTGAGGCTAAGCAATGAGGCTAGTTCAGTTAGCTGAGCCATTACTTTTTCTGGTAATGGCTCAGTAGCCGCTTGCTGCGGCTCCGTATCCTGCGGTCCAACCATAATCAGTTGCCGCGACGCAGCAGGGCGCTAACAAGCATGCCTGCAGCGAAAGCGATACCTGCTGCCGCTAACGGATTCTCCTGAGCAAATTGTTTACTGCGCTCATATGAGCCCTGCATTTGCATTTTCAGCTCTTCTTGCTTCTGGTCAATAGTAGCCTTGGAGCTTGCCGCAGTTCTGCGTAACGAGTCTTCTGCTGTGGCTGCTTTACCAGCCATCGTATCAACTGCTTGATGCGCTGCTTCTGACGCGCGTTCAGTTACAGGCGAGTTAGTTAACGGAGTCGCTTTAGAATTACCAGCTGCTTTACTACCAGTTTGAGTTGTTGCCATTGTAAACCTCCTGCTTATGTATAACGAAAATACAGCATGTGGACTTACACACCTGTATCACTATTTAAGACTAAACTATTACTACAATGCCTGTTGCAATGCCTATGCCAAAAATCATTAAATAAAAAATCATTTAAAGTCAGTAATTTGGAAATAGAATCGTGACGGGCCGAACAGGATTTTTTAACAGTATAGTGTAGAAGTTACCTGATAACAGTAAACATTACAGGCCCGATAATAAAAAAGCCAGAACAGAGTCTGGCTTTTATCTTGAAAAACTAATTACTTATCGTGATGCAGCCGCATATGCGGAAACAAAATAACGTCACGGATAGACGCAGCATCTGCCAGCAGCATCACTAAGCGATCGATACCGATGCCCTGCCCGGCTGTCGGCGGTAAACCGTGCTCCAGCGCTGTGACAAAGTCTTCATCATAAAACATGGCTTCGTCATCACCAGCATCCTTTTGAGCGACCTGCTCGCGAAAACGCTCAGCCTGGTCTTCAGCATCGTTTAACTCACTAAAACCATTGCCCAGTTCACGGCCACCAATAAAGAATTCAAAACGGTCGGTAATTTCCGGGTTATGATCGTTACGCCGGGCCAGCGGCGACACCTCAGCCGGGTATTCGGTAATAAAGGTTGGGTGACGCAGTTTGGTCTCGACCAGCTCGTCAAACACTTCCATTAAAATACGGCCATGGCCATAGTTGTCTTTAACCTGAATGCCTAATGATTTAGCCAGCTCTGCCACCGCTTCACGCGTGGCTAACTGCTCTTTTGTGACCGACGGGTTATAGTGCAAAATGGAGTCGGTTACTGACATGCGGGCAAAGGGTTTACCAAAGTCGAACACTTCGCCCTGATATGGCACTTCTGTACTGCCCAGCACATCCAGCGCTAAGCCACGGAACAGCTTTTCAGTTAAATCCATCAGGTCGTTGTAATCGGCATAGGCCCAGTAAAACTCCAGCATAGTAAATTCCGGGTTGTGCCGGGTAGACACCCCTTCGTTGCGGAAATTGCGGTTTAGCTCAAACACTTTTTCAAAACCACCAACCACTAAGCGTTTTAAATATAGCTCAGGCGCAATACGCAAAAACATCTGCATATCCAGTGCATTGTGGTGGGTTTCAAAGGGTCTTGCTGATGCGCCGCCAGGAATAGCCTGCAGCATCGGTGTTTCTACTTCTAAAAAGCCTTCGTCGTTAAAAAAGCGCCGGATATAAGCTACGGTTTTACTACGCACTAAAAAGGTTTTGCGTGACTGCTCATTAGAAATTAAATCAAGGTAGCGCTGCCGGTAGCGCGCTTCGTTATCGGTTAAACCGTGAAACTTATCCGGTAACGGCCGCAATGCTTTGGTTAATAAGCGTATATCACTTAACCATACCGTTAACTCGCCGGTCTGAGTTTTGAAAAGGTGGCCTGTAGCGCCAACAATATCGCCTAAATCCCACTTCTTAAATTGCTCGTTGTATACCCCTTCAGGCAAACTGTCACGGGCAACATACAATTGAATTTTACCGCCCATGTCAGCAACAGTGGTAAAGCTGGCTTTGCCCATAATACGCCGGGTCATTATCCGGCCGCCCAGGCTAACCGTAATTTTCTGCGCTTCCAGTTCTTCTTTGGTTAAATGATCGTACTTTGCAATCACTTCACTAGAGATACTGTCACGGCGAAAATCATTCGGAAACATAAAGCCGTCAGCACGAAGACCGGCAAGCTTCTGTTTTCGCTCAGCAATCAGTTTATTAACGTCCTGAATTTCTTCTTGTGGTTGCTGCTGGTCAGACATGGTGCGTTTCCTGATTGAGAGAGAAAGTTAAAATAAATATTACAGGCCAGCTTTTAGACTGGCTTCAATAAACTTGTCGAGATTACCATCGAGCACCGCCTGGGTGTTGCGGGTTTCGATGCCGGTACGTAAATCTTTAATTCGCGAATCATCCAGCACGTAGGAGCGGATTTGACTACCCCAGCCGATATCGGACTTGGTATCTTCCAGCGCCTGTTTTTCGGCATTCTGTTTTTGCAATTCAAACTCATACAGCTTGGCGCGTAGCTGCTTATAGGCGTTGTCGCGGTTTTTATGCTGCGAACGATCGTTCTGACATTGCACCACGATATTGGTTGGCAAGTGAGTGATCCGCACTGCAGAGTCAGTCCGGTTAACGTGCTGGCCACCGGCACCCGACGCCCGGTAGGTATCAATGCGTAAATCGGCCGGATTAATGTCAATTTCAATATCGTCATCAATTTCCGGCGCCACAAATACTGAGGCAAAAGAAGTATGGCGGCGATTGCCCGAGTCAAACGGACTTTTACGAACTAAGCGATGCACACCGGTTTCAGTACGCAGCCAACCATAGGCGTAGTCGCCGGAAAATTTAATGGTACAGCCTTTAATACCGGCGACATCGCCGTCGGTGACTTCATAAATTTCAGGTTTAAAGCCTTTATCATCGCCCCAGCGCAAATACATCCGCATTAACATGCTGGCCCAGTCCTGGGCTTCAGTGCCACCTGAACCCGCCTGAATGTCCAGATAACAATCGTTCTGATCATTTTTACCCGAGAACATCCGCCGAAATTCCAGCAAGGCCAGCTGCTTTTCCAGATCGGCTAATTCAACTTTGGCTTCTTCAAAGGTGTCTTCATCTTCGGCTTCTACCGCCAGTTCTACCAGGCCAGCCACATCTTCCAGACCCTGATCCAGCCGGTCAATAGTTCCCACCACTTGTTCAAGTGCCGAGCGCTCTTTACCCAATGCCTGCGCTTTCTCCGGATTATTCCAGACAGCAGAGTCTTCCAGTTCGCGTGAAACTTCTTCTAAACGCTCTTTTCTGCCATCGTAGTCAAAGATACCCCCGAAGCACATCAGTGCGTTCAGTCAGATCTTTAATGCTATTGTTCACCGGATTCACTTCAAACATGGATTGCCCTGGGTCTTAAAACGATCAAAAAATTGTTGCGGATTATAGCAAAGATATGGCTGGCAGTGCAGCCATCTATTGACGATTTTTAATAAATGGCGGGGAGCGCCTTTAGTTCAGCTCAGTGCGGTCATATGCCGCACAATAAGTTGTAAGTTTTGCTGTTCGCGGTATTCGTTAATATCCAGCTGAAAAGCCAGGTGCACTTTCTTCACGTTGACATCCGGCCAGGTTTTATTATCGGCATTAAACCAGATAGCATCAATCAGCAGTCCGTTTGCCCCTTGCAACATCAGTTTTAAATGCCGTTCGGCCAGCATTTTCTGGCTTACTAAGGCAAATTCACCATCGAAAACCGGTTCAGGAAATGCCTGCCCCCAAGGTCCGGCATTTTGCAATAACCGGGCAAAATTGAGATCAAAGCACTCCGCCTCAAGCTCACCGTCACTGTATATTACGGCGGTCAGCTGCTCAGCCGTTAAATGTTTTTTGGCGGTTAAGCTTAGTGCCAGCTGAAAGGTTTCCAGGCGCTCGGCAGCGATGGTTAGCCCGGCTGCCATAGCATGGCCCCCAAATTTTTTAATTAGCCCCGGGTACTGGCTGGCAATTTCTTCCAGTAAATCTCGGATATGTAAGCCGGGTATTGATCGGGCCGAGCCTTTCAACTCGCCATTGTCGCCTTCAGCAAACACAATAGTGGGCCGGTGAAACTGCTCTTTAATCCGACCGGCTAAAATACCGATCACGCCCTGATGCCAGTCACTACGGTATAAACATAAACATTCCGGCAACGTAGTGCCGTCAAACGATAACTTGCTTAAAAAGGCTTGCGCCTCTAACTGCATGCTTTGTTCTATTGCCCGGCGTTCGACATTAAGCGCATCAAGCTCTGCAGCGTACTGCCGGGCTAAACCCAGCTCAGGTGCCAGCAGACAACTTATGCCCAGTGCCATATCATCCAGCCGGCCCGCCGCATTTAAACGCGGCGCCAGTGAAAAGCCAAAATCGCTGGCCGTCAGCTTCTGTGCCTTGCGGTTGGCAACATCAATCAGTGCCTGAATGCCAGGCCGGCATTTACCACTGCGAATTCGCATCAGGCCCTGATGCACTAAGATACGGTTGTTGGTATCGAGCGGCACCACATCGGCCACCGTTCCGAGCGCGACTAAATCCAGTAATTCGGCAATATTGGGTTCTGTCTGGCCGTTGTCAGTAAAATAGTGTTGTTCACGCAAACCAGCCCGCAGCGCCATCAGCAAATAAAATGCGACACCTACACCGGCCAATGCCTTACTGGGGAAGGAACAGCCGGGTTGATTGGGATTAACAATCGCATCGGCATTGGGTAAGGTGTTGCCAGCTAAGTGGTGGTCAGTCACTAAAACTTTTACACCCGCTTTTTTAGCCAATGCCACGCCTTCCACAGCCGAAATACCATTATCGACGGTAATGATTAATTCAGCGCCTTGCGCTACCACCAGCTCTGCCAGCTCCGGGGTCAGGCCATAACCATATTCAAAGCGGTTTGGCACCATATATTCCAGATATTTAAAACCAAAGGCTTTTAAACCTGCCATTAATACGGCAGTACTGGTGGCCCCATCAGCGTCAAAATCGCCAACAATGACAATATGTTGCTGCTGATGCAATGCAGTAATCAATAGCTGTACTGCCAGGTCTATCCCTTTTAAAGCACTGAAAGGCAATAACCCAGCCGCCCCCCGCTCCAGTTCATTGCTATGATTGATGCCGCGATTCTGGTACAACCGACGTAGTACAGGGTGTAGGTGTTCCGCGATAATCTGGTCGGTCATTGGCTCACGCCGGCTGATTTGTTTTAACTGCACACCTAATACCTGTATTATGTCACTTTTGTTGTCATAACTAAGTTTTGTCACTGGCTTTTCACCCGGCCTCTAAACCACGGCGTACCACTGGGGCTTACATTGCTTCAAGCTGTTTTAACAGACTTTCAGCCGGCTGATAACCGGGAATTATCCGACCACTTGCCAACACTAAGGCCGGGGTACCATTGATACCAAAAGACTGACCCAGCTCATAATGCCGTTTCACCGGGTTTTCACACATCGCCGGAGGGTTACGCTTGCCATCTTTGGCTAAATCCATGGCTTTTTGCTGATTACGCGAACACCACAGATGTTGCATTTCCAATGCCGTTTTACTGTTTAAGCCGCCTCTGGGGAAGGCCAGATAACGGACAGTAATGCCGGCCTTGTTGTAATCTTTCATTTCGTTGTGCAGCTTTTGACAAAAACCACAGGTTGGGTCAGTAAAGGCATACACAATATGTTGCTCATTCTCCGCTTTATACTCAATGTAGCTGTCAGCCAAAGCCGGTATTTGCTTGTTAACATAACTACGCATCTGTACATCGTTTACCAGCTCAGATTGTTGTAGGTCGAAGACATTACCCTCAATAAAAAAGCGGCCATCGGTACTGGTAAAAAACAAGCCTCGCTGGGTAAACACCTGTAACAAGCCCGGCATCGGGCTGTTGGCAACCGCATTTACCTGCAAGCCAAGCGGCGCAAGACTGTTGGAGATATCACTGAGCTCTGGCGCTTCACTTTTCTGTTGCGCCAGCACACCGGCACTTAAACTCACACTTAAACTAAATACACCCAGAGTAAGGGTACCTGATAACCAGTTTTTCATAAACCTTCCTAATTAATGTAGCGGATAAACCCTAGCCACGCGGATGATGTAGCTGATGCAGTTGCTGCAAACGAGCCTGAGCAACATGGGTATAAATTTGGGTTGTGGATAAATCACTATGCCCCAGTAGCATTTGTACGACTCGTAAATCGGCACCGTGGTTCAACAAATGGGTGGCGAAAGCATGGCGCAGCGTATGCGGTGACAGCTCTGCCTGAATACCCGCTACTTTGGCATAAAACTTAATCCGGTGCCAGAACGTTTGGCGGGTCATCTGGCTACCACGGCTGCTGGTAAACACTAAATTACTGTCGCCTTTCACTAAATCAGTACGGGCATGATGCAAATAACGACTAAGCCAATCCTGGGCGTCTTCACCCATCGGCACTAACCGCTCTTTACTGCCTTTGCCAAGCACCCGCAATACGCCCTGATTAATACTCACCTGCTGCAAAGTCAGACTTGTTAATTCAGTAACCCTTAAGCCGCACGCATACAGCAGTTCCAGCATGGCTTTATCGCGAAACTGAATAAGTTCATTACAGTCAGGCGCTTGCAGCAACGCCTCAACATCTTGCTCAGATAAGGTTTTAGGCAAACTACGTCCAATTTTAGGATTAACCAGTTCTGTTACCGGATTAACGTCGCAGCGCCCGGCCTTATGATAATGTCGGTAAAACCGTCGCAAGCTGCTGAGCATTCTGGAGCCACTACGTGGACTCAGTTGTTGCTGATAACGAATAGCCAGAAACTGATTAATCAGCTGGCTGTCTGCCGTTAAAAAGTGTTGCTGCTGCGTTGCCAGGTAACGGCCGAACAAGGTCAAATCACTGCCATAGGCACTTAACGTATGCGGGCTGACATCTTTCTCTAACCAGAGCTGATCCAGAAATTGTTGAATCAATGCCTGCTCGGCAGGGGCCAGGGCTGGTGGTTGTTCCGGGTTCATGATTTATTGCCTGAGTGGCGATACTGCTGCATCCTATATTAGCCGATCACACTCATTGGGCATAGCCCCGGTTTTATTCCGGAGCAACGACCCGTTACCCCCGCTGCATCATGTTATCAGCGTCATCATCACCTCTGCTGCATGTCTGATGTGGGTTCTGCTAACAGCTTCTGCTACAATACGCCGCAGAACTTGCAGGCGGAACTTCGATGAAAATAGGCTTATTTTACGGCTCAACCACATGCTATACCGAAATGGTGGCAGAAAAAATTCAGGCACTGATCGGCGCTGATGTGGTCGATTTGCATAATATTAAAACCGTGTCACTGAGCAGAATGGCTGATTATCAGTTACTGATACTTGGCCTATCCACCTGGGATTTTGGTGAAATCCAGGAAGACTGGGAAGCACATTGGGATGAGATCAGTCATATAGACTTAACCGGTAAAACCGTCGCTATATATGGTATGGGCGATCAGCTGGGTTACGCAGAGTGGTTTATTGATGCTGTAGGTATGCTGCATGACGCTATCGCCCCACAGCAACCCGATCGGATTGGCTTCTGGCCCACCGCCGGCTACGATTTTATCGCCTCTAAAGCACTAACGGACGACGGACAGTTGTTTTACGGTCTGGCGCTGGATGATGAAAACCAATACGAACAAACTGACGAGCGGCTAAATATTTGGGTAAGCCAGATATTAACCGAAATAGCCGAGCGGCTTTAATCAAATGCATTTGGCCGGGCGTCTTTAACAGAGTGTCATTAGAACTTCAGATAAAAATCCCGTAACAGGCTTCGGTATTGTTCGCTGTAACAGCCGGTGGGTTCGTGAATAATCAATTGTTGCTGCGCCGGCGTGCATGCCTCCCTTTGCCACTGCATCAGGCGGCGCAGGGGCAGGTTATCAGAGCGGCTAAACACCACACAGCTTGCGCTGAGAAACCAGCCCTGCTCCAGCGCTATCCGGCTGAATGTTTCAGCACCGGTATCAGGCAATATCAGCGCAAAGCTTCCCCCTGGTGCCAGTAGCGCTGCGGCTTTGGCCAGCAATAAAGGCATCGGCAAGCTGTCGGTATGCCGGGCCTGGTTACGCTGGCTATCTGGACTTAGCAAGGCATTGTCAAAAAAAGGCGGGTTAGACACAATTAAAGCGTAACGTTCAGCTGGCTGATAGGTTAGAATATCGCCTCTTAAAAGTTGCAAGCGACTGGCAAAGGGGCTTTGGTCAAAATTGTGCTTAGCCTGGCCGGCGGCATCGGCATCAAGTTCAATCGCATGAATGTTTGCTGCAGGAGCGCGTTGTGCCAGCATTAAACTGATTAAGCCACTACCGGTACCAATGTCTAACACTGTACTGGCGGCAGCAGTCACTGCAGAGTCTGTTGTGCTGAATATAGCTGGCAGACGGGCCCAGGCTCCCAGTAGTAGACCGTCAGTACCGACTTTCATCGCGCACTGATCATGGCCCACAAAAAATTGTTTACACTTAAAACCAGCTGACATCTTCACCTCTGGCGACAGTTTACTGAGTGCTTAGCGGGTTTGTCATCTGAATAATGCCATTTCAAGGAATACCTTTATGAGCTTTGCCGATTTTCAATTCGACGACTCTATTAACCAGGCACTGGACCAGGCTGGTTTTACCGAGCCTACTCTTATTCAGCAACTGGCCATTCCGCCAGCACTGGATGGTCGGGATGTGCTGGCCAGCGCGCCTACCGGCACCGGAAAAACTCTGGCTTTTGTGTTGCCGGCTATACAGTACCTGCTGGATTTCCCGCGGCGCGACCCAGGCTTCTGCCGGGTACTAGTAATGACGCCCACCCGCGAATTGGCATTTCAGGTATATGAAGAATTTAAACAGCTGGCGCAGTACACCAAGCTTAACGTTGGGGTTATTACCGGCGGCATTAATTACGGTAGCCATAAAGACACGCTGGAAAAAAATAACGACATTCTGGTTGCCACGCCGGGTCGCTTAACCGAGTACCTGGATGAAGAGAGCTTTCAGGCTGATGAAGTGGAAGTACTGATCCTGGATGAAGCCGATCGGATGCTCGACATGGGCTTTATTGGTGAAATGAACCGGATAGTGCTGGAAGCCCGGCGCCGACGCCAGACCTTTTTATTCTCGGCCACGCTGGAGGGGTTAAACCTGGAACGGTTTGCCGAGCGGGCTTTAAAAGAGCCGGAACTGATTGAAGCTGTACCATCACGCAAAGAAAAAGCAAAAATTCTGCAGTGGTTGCATCTGGCTGATGACAACGTGCATAAGCTGGCATTGCTAACCCATATTCTCAAGCAGCAAGATGTCACCAAAGCTATTGTGTTTGTCAAAACCCGCGAGCGACTGGCCAGCTTAACCGGCCAGCTGGAAAGCGCCGGCATTAAATGCTGCTGGCTGCAAGGCGAAATGCCGCAGGATAAGCGCTTGCAGGCAGTCCAGCGTTTCAGCCAGGGCCAGGTTCCGGTGCTCATTGCCACCGATATTGCAGCACGCGGTCTGGATATTGATGATATTAGCCATGTTGTTAACTACGACATGCCACGCGGTGCCGACACCTATGTTCACCGTATTGGCCGCACCGGCCGTGCGGGCAAAAAAGGCACTGCTATCTCGCTGGTGGAAGCGCATGATATGGCAATGGTCGCCAAAGTGGAGCGCTATACTGAACAAAAATTGAAACGGCGGGTGATTGATAGCCTGCGGCCAAAACATAAAGAAGCCAAAATTGGCACAAAAAAGAAAAAGCCCGGTAAGTTAGCAGCCAAAAAACTGGCAAAGAAAACCGTAAAAAAATAACCGTTTTACCGATTGGAGCTGCTGCAAACTGGTGATTTTTACCCCAGTTTGCTGCATTTTTTGCCAAAGCATGCTATCAATAGCCATAAATTAGGAATAATTTATTACTACAGGGCATTGAACCATGAATAAACGCCAATTTTTGCAATCCAGCGCGCTGGCCCTCACTGCTTTACCCCTCGGACTACTCCCTCTTAGTAGCTGCGCTGCAATAAGCAACACGGCAACCGCAGCTAATGCTGGTATTGTTCTGCCCAAAATGCTCAACCCCGGCGATACTGTGGCACTGGTCAGCCCGTCAAAAGCAACAGATGAACGGCTTGATGTGCAAATAGCCACTGAAGTGCTGCAGGCACTTGGCTTTAAGGTAAAGCTGGGCCAGCACCTTGAAAACCGCCGCGGCCATCTGGCCGGTACTGATCTGGAACGGGCTGCTGATATCAATGCCATGTTTGCTGACACCAGCGTCAACGCCATTATTTGTTTACGAGGTGGCTCTGGCGCTGCAAGGTTGCTACCACTACTCGACTACCCGCTCATTAAACGCAACCCGAAAGTGCTGCTCGGCTACTCTGACATTACTGCCTTGCACAATGCGATTAATGCCCAGACCGGGCTGGTGACCTTTCATGGTCCGAATGGCACCGGAAGTTGGAACAGCTTTAACGCCGAACAATTTCAGCGGGTATTTTTTCAGCGTGAACAGATGCGCTATCAAAATGAGCTGAATGCCAAAGATGAACTGGTACCGCGCCAGAATCGGATAGAAACGATTACCGGCGGCAAAGTTCAGGGGCAGTTAATGGGCGGCAACTTAACAGTATTAACGGCGTTAGCAGGCTCACCTTACTTACCTGACTTCACCGATAAGATTTTATTTCTGGAAGATGTAGAAGAAGCACCCTACCGCATTGACCGTATGCTCAGTACCTTAAAACTGATGGGTGCGCTGGATAAAATTGCCGGCTTTATTTTTGGTGAGTGCACTGCCTGCAGGCCAGGCGGCGGCTTTGGCTGGCTAACCATGGATCAGATATTCGACGACCATATTAAGCCGCTGAATATACCCGCCTATCGCGGCGCAATGATTGGTCATATCAGTAAACAATTTATTGTGCCGCATGGCGCTCCGGTGGAAATGGATGCGGACACCGGCACCTTCCGGATGCTGAACAGCGTGTTCCAGGGTTAATATGTAATCTGAGGCAGAGTGCGGATTACTCTAAGACGACCGTTGAAGCCCTGTACGGGCGGATAAATTCGTAGGGAACGAATTTAAACTGCCTTGCTGGCCCGTAGGGTAAACTTCAAGGATGAAGTTTATAAACGAGCCTACAGGGATGTATTTACGGCGTGTCGTCGTGAGTCATGGGTACGCTCCCGGGTTTAAGCGACTAAGCTGGAAATCCCGCTGTGCTCGCCACAGCAACTCGCAAGCCATCCCTGGCTTGCTCAAACACTCTGTGGCTGTGCATCGGGACACCAGCTCAGTCCGCTAAGTTTATCCGTAAAATAATTTACCGCTCCCAGTACGCCTCTTCCAGGCTATCCTCGCGCTCCGGTAAGCCTTTTGATAATCGCGGGGCGTTCTGCACCAGAATTTCATAACTTACCCGGTTGGCATATTTACACAGCTGGGCAAAACTGGAATACGCCAGATACGGCATTTCATGCTTGCCTGATAACGGCTGTACCTGCTTATGAAAATGATTGGCGGCCATATCATGCAAAATAGCCGACAACGCGCCATCGCCTGCACCATTGGTATTTTTTATCCGCTCCGGGCCGCCCAGATAGGGATCGATATGCGAATACACTTTGAGTGGCTGCTCACAGTATTTGCGTAGCATCGGCCGGCTGAACTCATACTGGTTAAAATCGGCCAGGCTGGCCGACTTAATCGGGTTGCTGCTTTCCCGTTTTACGCTGTCATCAGTATGGCCGCATAAATACAGGCCCTCGGCACCGGCGGTGATCAGCACCATATCGGTATGGTCCAAAATAGCTTCCGCTGCTTTCAGCGGATCAGCAAAGCCGGTAAGCGCTTCGGCTTCCAGCTCGTTCATCGCCAGCACATTAACGTAATTTTTAATGGTACTGATAATTTGCTCGCGATTTTCCTCTACCAGATGACGGGTACCTAAGCTCATGACTACCGGAACATCATGCGCTTTGGCATCTTCCAGCGCCTTGTGCATGGCGCGCTGAATTGGCTGATTGGTTGCCCGAAGCGGATAAGCACTGACTACAAAAGCAGAAGCGGCGGCAATAATGTCAGTGGGAATATAATCCGGTTCCAGTTGGTCCATGTCGCTTGGGTCAATAACAAAGGTGCGTTCACCATCCGGGGTAATCATGGTAATGCCCCGGCCAATATCGCCGGCAACACCCTGCAAATGGTTCATATCCACTTTTGAGCTGGTGTGACAAACATAATGATAAGCGGGCGATCCCAGGGCAATATTGGCGGACATCACACCAAGCAATACTGATTTATCGTCGGCCAGCACGGAATAATTGTGGATGGTATTGCCGATAGTACCGCCGGCAAAATGATCGGATATTGCCTGCTTGCTAACCAACTCCTGATAAATCGCATTGGCCGTAGCATGCTCAACCAGGTTAGACAGTCCTTTTTGAATATCGTAACGATTCAAAAAATCATCAGTGACGCTGGCAACCACATCAACTATGGTTTGGTCCAGGCCTACAATATAGGTGTCCAGCTCAGGGCGCACTTCAAAGCTTGGTAATTGTGGCTTTGGCTGAGATACAGGGAAGTAATGTTTAATTTTACGCAGGCCGGGAAATTTCATGCTAAAGGCTCAACAACAGACAGGCTGACATTTTAGCAAAAATGTCAGCAAAGCCTAAGCGCCTTATGTCACCTTTGGACAATTATTCTGGTTGCTGGCGCAAAAATACCGGTTTATCTGCTGTTGAATCGTCGCGGCTATACCGGTAACCCCCCAGGTTAAAATCGTTAATAGCTTTAGCATCAGTGAGTTGCTGCTGAATAACGTAGCGCGCCATCAGTCCCCGGGCTTTTTTGGCAAAGAAGCTGATTATTTTATACTGGCCGTTTTTGTAGTCTTTAAATATTGGGGTAACTACTTTGGCCTGCAGTGCTTTGGGTTTAACCGCTTTAAAATATTCCTGCGATGCCAGATTAAGCAGCACATTAGTATTAAGCTCAGTCAGCTGACTATTCAGGTTGTCAGTAATCTGCCGCTGCCAGAATGCATATAAATCTTTGCCCGCGCCATTTGCTAGTTTGGTGCCCATTTCAAGCCGATAAGGCAGCATAAGGTCGAGCGGACGTAATACACCGTATAAACCACTTAAAATGCGCAAATGCTGCTGACTGAACTCGAGTTGTGACGTGGTTAAACTGGCGGCATCCAGGCCCTGATAAACATCGCCGTTAAACATAAACAACGCCGCTTTTGCCTCATTTTCGGTGTAATCTGGCTGCCACTCGCTAAAGCGGGCGGCATTTAAACCGGCCAGCTTGTCGCTGATATGCATCAGTGAGCTCAGTTCTGCCGGGCTAAGTTGCTTGCAAAGTGTTGCCAGCTCTGCTGCCTGTGGCAATAATGCCGGCTTAGTGGTCGCCAGTTTTAATGAAACGGGATTGGCATCAAGATCTTTTGCGGGGGATACAACCATCAACATAAATAACACCTGTAATACTTATTCGAAATAATAGCGGTTATTACGCGCCTCGCGCCGGGTTTGACCTGCTTTTGCTACAATAAAATCGATTTTTTACTTTTATAGCACCGGCTTTGTAAGATCATTTATATCCTGTGCTAAGGTGATCGGTAAACTGGGAAATGGCGACAACGGCGCCTGTTCGCGCCATGGCAATATAATAATTTAGCGGATCAGGTGCAACGATTATTCGGGAAACCCGATCACACCCCGGCATTTTTGTAGTAATATTCCTACATTTATTGCTTGAAAGCGTTATAAATCTTAAAATACTTTAAAAAAACGGTAATTAAACAATATGAGCGATTTATTAAGTCAACTTAAAGCGGTTACTACCGTGGTAGTAGATAGTGGAGATTTGGGTGCGATAGAGCAATTCCGGCCCGTTGATGCCACCACTAACCCGTCACTCTTGCTAAACGCGAGTCAGCTCGATTTTGCTAAACCCATGCTGTCAGCTGCTATCCGTTATGCTAAAACTCATGCCGATGACAACGCTGCCATACTTGAATTGGCCTGCGACAAATTTGCCGTGGATGTCGGCACCGCCATTAGTAAGCTGGTTCCTGGCCGGGTATCGACAGAGGTGGACGCACGTTTATCGTTTGATACCGAGGCTACGGTGGCCAAGGCGCTACAACTGGTAGAATTGTATCAGCAAAATGGCGTCAGCTCCGATCGTATTCTGATTAAAGTCGCCTCAACCTGGGAAGGTATTCAGGCCGCCCGTCAGCTGGAGCAGCAAGGTATTCAGTGTAACCTTACTTTACTATTCCACATGGCACAGGCCCGGGCCTGTGCTGAGGCAGGTGCGTATCTTATTTCACCGTTTGTCGGCCGCATTCTCGATTGGTACAAAGCGAATACCAAACAAGACTATACCGCCGATACCGATCCTGGTGTGCTGTCGGTGCGTGATATTTATCATTTTTACAAAGAACATGGCTACCCAACGGTGGTGATGGGCGCCAGCTTCCGCAATACCGGTGAAGTACTGGCATTAGCAGGTTGTGATCGCTTAACCATTAGTCCGGGGTTGCTGGATGAACTAAGTAAACAAACAGGCAGCCTGGATATAAAATTGCGCGATAGCGGCGCTAACACGCCCAAGCCAGCCGCTCTTACTGAAAGTGAGTTTCGCTGGCAGTTAAACGAAGATGCGATGGCAACAGAAAAGCTGGCTGAAGGTATTCGCAAGTTCGCCGTCGACCAACGTAAGCTGGAACAGCTAATTGCCAGCCAGGTATAAACCCGGTCAGGGTCAATAAAGAATGGATGCAGCACAGGAGCAGCTTATGTCGGACAGTATAACCCAAGAGCCCGGTAAGATTAATAAGCTAAGTCAGCTTGCCAGGCTGACAAAAGGTGGCCATTTACGCGACGCGTTTAAAACCGATCCGAAGCGGGCAGCACGCTACACCACCAGTGCCTGTGGTATTACTCTGGATTATGCCAAAAATCTGATTGATGAAACCAGTTGGCAAGCGCTGCAGCAACTGGCAACCGACAGCAGTATTAGTAAGCTGCGTCAGCAAATGCAGCACGGTGACGATATTAATAATACCGAGCAGCGAGCGGTATGGCATTGCCGTTTGCGTCAGCAAGATGTAACGGCATTAACCCTGAATGGCGAAGATATTGGCCAGCAAATTACCGAATGCCGCGCCAGAATGGCCGCGCTGGTCGATACGCTGCACCAGCAACAGTATCTTGGTTATCAGGGTAATCCGATTACCGATCTTATCTGGGTCGGCATTGGAGGCTCGCTACTGGGTCCGCAAATGGCAGTTGAAGCGCTAACCCCCTATCACTGCAGCCCGGTGAATTTGCATTTTGCCGGCAATATTGATGGCGCCGTGGTAAGCGATATTCTGGCGGGGCTAAATCCTGCTACCACTTTGGTGGTGGTGGCATCGAAATCATTCGGCACAGAAGAAACCAAGCAAAACGCCCTGGCTATCCGCCAGTGGTTTACCGAGCATGGTGCTGACAAAAAGGCCATCGCCCATCACTTCTGGGCCGCCTCATCAAATATTACTGCTGCCGCTGAATTTGGTATCGAACAGAAAAATATTCTGCCAATGTGGGACTGGGTCGGTGGCCGTTACTCCCTCTGGTCAGCGATCGGTCTGCCGGTTGCGCTGATGATTGGCAATCAGCAGTTTAAGCAGCTGCTGGCCGGCGCCGAAGCAATGGATAAGCATTTTTTTAATAGCCCGTTTGAGCAGAATATGCCGGTTATTATGGCATTACTGGGTGTCTGGTACATTAACGGCCATGACTGCCAGGCTCAGGCGCTGTTGCCATACAGCCATTATTTACGCTTGTTGCCTTCTTATGTGCAGCAGCTGGATATGGAAAGTAATGGTAAAGGCGTGGATCGCCATGGCAAAGCACTGCCTTATGCCAGCGCACCGGTGATCTGGGGCGATGCCGGCACCAATGGCCAGCATGCCTATCATCAGTTGCTACACCAGAGTGCCCTGGCAGTACCGGCCGATTTTATTCTGCCGTTAAAGGTTAAGCACCCGCTTTCTGACCAGCATAGCCGGCTGGCTGCCCATTGTTTTGCCCAAACGCAGGCCTTAATGCAGGGTAAAACGCTGGAAGAGGCGATGAGCGAGTGTCTGGCGCAGGGCATGAGCGAGCAGGAAGCCAGCGCACTGGCGCCGCATAAAGTATCGCCAGGTAATAAACCCAGCAATACCTTATTACTGCCGGAGTTGTCGCCTTACTATTTAGGGGCATTAATCGCCTTATATGAACATAAGGTATTTTGCCAGGGTGCGATTTGGCAACTTAATAGCTTCGATCAGTGGGGTGTTGAGCTGGGTAAGCAGTTATCCGGCCCAATTTATCAGGCGCTTATCGGCAATACCAGTGACAACTTCGACAGCTCTACTGCGTCGTTAATTAAGCAGTTTATGGCCGCTCAGAACTAACTGAATTTTCAATGTAGTCTGGAATGATTCTCTACCGTTACCCAATTTCAATGGCGCTTTTAAGCGCCATTTTTTATGGCGGAAAACGACTGTTAAAAGCGACTTTTACAGACGACGCTTGGCCAATCACCGCTAGCTGGACTAACCTTTATTGGTAATTTTTTAATGTTGACTGCTTTGCGAACGGTCTTGGTTGTAATACATCCGACTTCTGGCGCGAGCGGGCAACCTGAACGGGAGGATTGTTTATCAGCACGCAACCGTCAGCTACAAAAAATCAGCATCATTTAAAGGCTAACGTCACTGATTTGCATGGCGCAAATGAGCATGAGGCACAAAAACCGCTGGTGTTAATTACCGGCGCCAACGGCAACATTGGTTCGGCGCTGGCACAGTGCCTGCGCCAGGATTATCAGGTAGTTGGATTGGATCAGGATAAAGCTGACGATATTGTCGTTGCTGACTTAACCTCGGCGGATTCATTAACGCTCGCCTTTAACGACATTCGCCAACGTTATGGCAATAACATTGCGGCGGTAATCCATCTGGCGGCTTACTTTGATTTTACCGGTGAAAAGTCACCACTGTATGATGAAGTCAATGTGAAAGGGACTGACAAACTGCTGAGTGCGCTGGCAGATTTTGACGTGGAACGGTTTATTTACTCCGGTACTATGCTGGTACATAAACCGGTTTCACCCGGCGAAGTGATCAGCGAAAAATCGCCAATAGCGCCGAAGTGGGCTTATCCAGAATCAAAAGCAGCTACTGAACAGGTTATTCGACAGCATCGTAACGGTATTCCCTGCACCTTTTTACATCTGGCCGGTATTTATAACGAAAGCAATGCAGTCCCCACTTTAAGCCACCAAATGGCCAGGATCTACGAGCGGGACTTAAAGTCGCACCTCTATGCAGGGGATCTGGACGCGGGCCAGTCCTTTATTCATCAGGACGATATGACAGCGTTATTTAAACGCTGTGTTGAGCGGCGCAATGACCTGCCAGACGACTGCACTATTCTGGCCGGTGAGCCGGACACCTTAAGCTATAGCGAACTGCAGGATAAGCTGGGTAAGTTAATTCATGGCGAACAGCACTGGCGCACCATTAGTTTACCGCAACCTATTGCCAAAGCAGGTGCCTGGCTGCAGCTTAAAGCAGAACCCGTGGTGCCCGATGCCATTGACCATGGCGAGCCGCCGTTTATCCGCCCCTTTCTGATTGAGCTTGCTTCTGATCATTATGCGCTGGACATCAGTCAGGCCGACCATTTATTAGATTGGCAACCAAAACACTGCATTGCCGACATGTTACCCAACATGGTGAAGCAGCTGAAAAAAGATCCGATCAGCTGGTATCAGGATAATGGTATCCGGCCACCTGATTGGCTAAAGGAGGCAAACGAGCTTACCAATAACCCCGAAAAACTGCGAAAACGTCATGAAAACTGGTATCGACAGGAATACCAGCGCAACATCTGGGGCCCCCTGTTCAACATGGCCCTGGGCTGCTGGTTAATCGCCTCTATTCCTCGTCTGGTTTATCAAAACCAGGCCATGCTGGTCAGCGACATGTTATCTGGCGCCGCAATTATCGTGCTGGCATTTTTATCGCTGTCCTGGCGCTTACCCGCAGCACGCTGGGCCACTGCGGCCGTTGGCTGCTGGCTGCTCGTTGCGCCCTTGCTATTCTGGACGCCCGAACCTGCCATTTACCTGAACAGTACCATCATTGGTTGTCTGGTGATCGCCTTCTCTGTGCTATTACGCCCGGCACCCGGAGTATCACCACTGGCCGCGATGACCGGGCCGGATATTCCCCCGGGTTGGTCTTATTCGCCCTCTACCTGGTTTCAAAGACTGCCTATTATTATTCTGGCGTTTATTGGTTTTTTTATTTCTGCTTACATGGCGGCATACCAATTAGGCCATATTGATGCCATCTGGGAGCCCTTTTTTAACGGTGCCATTGCCGCTGATGGCAAAAATGGCACGGCGGAAATTATTACCTCGTCGGTATCTGAAGCCTGGCCTGTGCCAGACGCTGGCGCCGGGGCACTGGTGTACCTGCTTGAAATTCTGGTTGGGGTTGCCGGTTCCCGTGCTCGCTGGCGGACCATGCCCTGGCTGGTTATCCTGTTTGGTATTCTGATTGTACCAATGGGGGTGATCTCCATTACCTTTATCATTATCCAGCCGATTATCCTTAGCACCTGGTGCACCCTGTGCCTGTTTGCAGCAACCGCCATGCTATTACAAATTCCGTTTTCACTGGATGAATTAATTGCCACCTGTCAGTTTCTTAAACGGCGCAAACAGCAGGGTCAGTCGGTACTGCGGGTATTTTTCACCGGTGATACCGATGAGGATGATGGCCGCCGCCAGCAAGATAGCTTTGAACAATCGCCATTGCAGATCATAAAAGCGGCTTTTAGTGGCGGCGTACGCCTGTGCCCGTGGTTAGTGGTCTGCATCCTGGTTGGCGCCCTGCTTATGTTCAGTCGTCTGTTGCTGGGGGTAGATGGCACCATGGCTAATGCCCATCACTTACTCGGCGCATTGGTGATCACCATCTCGGTTATCGCGTGGGCTGAAAGCGGACGGGCTCTGCGCTTTATTAATCTGTTGCTGGCGCTGGCACTACTTATTTGCGCTATTGTCATCAGCTCCAGTACGCTGGTCATGCTCGCCACCCTGCTAGCCGCCGCCGTGATAATGGTAGCGAGTATTCCCAAAGGCCCGGTTAGCAGTGAGTATGGTAAATGGTCAAAACTGGTGGTATGAAAAATAGTCACGGCTGACTGACGCTGTCAGCCCTTTTTTGAACTCATTAGCGTTATGTTCGTCCTAAAGCAAAGGACTTACAAATTGGCCTTGCAGCAGTAACATGCATTGTCACAACCCGGTATTTTTTCGACCGACGGAGGACACTGAAATGGTTGAACAATTAACCAAAAATACGGTTACTGAATTAGCGAAAATCAACGAGCCTGTGTGTATTTCATTATATATGCCGACACACCCGGCCTTCCCGCAACGAAATGAAAACCCTGTTGTATTTAAAAATCTGTTGCGTGATTTGCGCCAGCAGTTGATTTCAGAACATCCTGATGCTGACCACGATACCTTGCTTGAGCCTTTTGAGCAGCTACAAGAGGACGAGGAATTCTGGACTCATCAACAAAACGGGTTGGCGGTGATTGGCGGTGCCGACTTTTTTAAAGTGCTCAGGTTACCGCAGGCAGTTTCAACCCGGACGTTCATCTGTAGTCACCCCTATCTGACACCACTGATCAGGATCACCCAGGCCGCAGACAATTATCAGGTGCTTTGTCTCACCCGCGATACGATCAACTTGTTTGAAGGTAATCGCGACAGTCTGACTGAAATAAGCCTGCACCCGGATGTACCTAAAACTAAAGAAGAGGCGCTTGGCAGCGAGCTGACGCCGGGCGATCAGACCGGCTTTCAACAGGGTTTTGGAGCCGCGGGTCAGCGCGGTGATCCTTATGCTCATGAGTCGGGTGGCAACGACAAACAAGCTGAAATTGACATTGACCGCGAGCGTTACTTCCGGGCGGTTGATAAAGCCGTCCTTGAACATCATTCGCGTCCGTCTTCACTGCCACTTATCCTTGCCGCGCTACCCGAAAATCAGGCATTCTTTCGTGAGGTCACTCATAACCCTTTCCTGCAAGAGCAGGGGGTGAACCCGGATTTAAGTAATCTGGATACTGACAAGCTGCAACAGGCATGCTGGCAGCTGATGTCGAGTCATTTTAACGAGCAAATTGAAGAGATGGTGCAGCAATTTAAGGAATCAGAACATCAGGGGCTTGCCTCAGACAAGCTGGCAGACATTGAACAAGCCGCTGAGACCGGCCGGGTGGCAACCTTACTGGTCGAAGCTGACCGGCTTAATGTAGCCAAAATAGATAAATACGACGCCAGCAATGAGCACCCGGATATGCTGGAAGAACTGGTGCTAACCGTTATTCAACACGGCGGCGATATTATGGTAATGCCGCCACAACGCCTGTCCACTAAAACAGGTGCAGCGGCCGTTTATCGGTTTTGACCAGCCAAGGTCGTGTTAGCTGAGAACGTGTGGCGGTATCTTCTATAAATCAGCGAAGTTGGTGAAACAGAAGATACCGCTGCCACTTTACTTCAATACCGCTATTTTTATTTAAACAGCACCATTGATCCCCCCTGTTAAGTCCCTTAGACTTCTGAACATCTATTTGCCAGCGCTACGCTGGCAGCTTGCCGGAGGTAACGCCTTGCAACCTTTACCCAAACTTAATTTACGCGACAAGGTCAGTGCACAAGAGTGGCAGCTGCGGCTGGATTTAGCCGCCTGCTACCGGCTGGTTGAGCATCATCGCTGGGGCGATTTAATTTATACCCACTTATCGGCGCGACTGCCGGGTACTGAACATTATCTGGTGAATGCCTTTGGCCTGACCTTTGACGAAGTCACCGCCTCTAACCTGGTGAAAGTCGATTTAGACGGCAATATTCTGGACGATACACCATTTAAGATTAACCCGGCTGGCTTTACCATTCACAGCGCTATTCATGAAGTGCGCTCCGATGCGCATTGCGTTATTCACCTGCATACCAAAGAAACCATAGCGGTGGCGACCCAGCAGCAAGGCTTGCTGCCGCTCAGTCAGTACGCCATGTTCTCGTTAGGCTCCCTGGCTTATCATCAGTACGAAGGCTTAGCGGTGAACCAGGATGAAAAAGCCCGCTTGCAGGCCGATTTAGGCCAGCATAACCATATGCTACTGGTCAATCATGGTGGCCTGACAGTAGGCCCAACAGTGGGCGATGCCTTTATGCGCTTTTACGATTTACAACGCGCCTGTGAAATTCAGCTGGCGCTGCAGGCCAGTGGCCAGCCGGTAATACCGGTACCCCAACCGATAGTCGATAATATTAGTCAGCAAGCCAAAGTGGTGCACAGCGGCAGCACTGGTGGCCAGTTAGCCTGGCCGGCAATGCTGCGTAAAGCCTACCGGCTTGACCCCGGTTTTGCTCAGTAACCGTTGCAAACCTAACAGGAGTTACGATGAAAGTTACCCGCGTAGAAGTCTTTGATATTTTTTGCCCGGATCGCCCGGCCTGGACCCCGGTATTTGTGCGTATTCATACCGATGAAGGCATTAGCGGTGTCGGTGAAGCCGGCCTGGCGTACGATTTAGGCCACAGTGCAGCGGCAGCGATGATAAAAGAAATGGCCGAAGCCTTTTTAATTGGCCATGACCCGTTTCAAACCGAAAAGCTCTGGTCGCGCATGCTGCGCGAAAGCTTCTGGGGCCTGGGCGGCGGCCCGGTTATCTACTCAGCCATGAGCGCCATTGATACCGCGTTGTGGGATATTAAAGGTAAAGCACTTAATTTACCGGTATATCAGCTGCTGGGCGGTAAGGTAAACGACAAGCTGCGTACTTACGCCTCACAACTGCAGTTTGACTGGGGCCCGGAATTCAAAGCGCTGGTGCACCCCGAGCAGTACGCTGAAGCGGCGTTAAAAGCCATGGCTGAAGGCTATGACGCGGTAAAAGTTGACCCTATTCAGTACGACAAAAACGGCAACACTTACTACGACCGTACTAATATTATCTCCCGTACTGAAATGAAACTGTACCGGGCCAGAATGCAGGCTATCCGCGATGCCGTGGGTGACGAAGTCGACATTATTTTTGAATGCCACAGCCTGCCAGGTGCAACCTCGGCGATTCAGATTGGTGAAATTGCCAAAGAATTCGACTGTATGTTTTTTGAAGAGCCGGTGAATTACCTGAACCACTCTTTACATGCCAAGGTAGCGGATAAAGTGGCGGTGCCTATTGCCGGTGGCGAGCGGCTTTATAACCGCTGGGGTGTGCGGCCTTATCTGGAAGATCAGAGCATTGACGTACTGCAGCCGGATATCGGCCTGTGTGGCGGCTTTACCGAAACCAAAAAAGTGTGTGATTACGCCGATATTTTTGATGTGCGTATTCAGGCCCATGTCTGCGGCGGCCCGGTAGCCACTGCTGCCGCGCTGCATCTGGAAACCGCGATACCCAACTTTTTAATCCATGAGCACCATACTTATGCCATTAAAAAGTGGAACCGCGAACTCTGTATTCAGGATCCGCAGCCGGTAAATGGCTTTTTTCAGGTTTCAGAAGCCCCCGGTATTGGTATTGAGCTGAATGACGAGATAGTAATGCGCTCACAGCGGGTTGAGATCAAAGGGTAAAATCAAGAGTGATGAAACAGCCAGCAATGGCTGTTTCATCACCTGAAAAAGAGTTAGCCGGATAGTGGCAAAAAACTAAACCGGCTCTTAAAGTTTGAAAATAATATCTAAGCATCCATATACTTAACAACCTCTTTATTCTTGAAGAGGTAAAATATGAGAACAAACAAGATTACAAGCACCATACAAGCCATCGCCACCAGCCCTTCCAAGCCATACTTATATTCTGCAATTAGAGTAGGCAAACAACTCAGTAAGAATGCTGTTAAAAAACATAGCCGAGAGAAACTAGCTTTTAAAAGAAGCATAACTGAGGATATCATAGCGAAAATAGAACTCAGCAAGTAAAAAACTACAAGCCCCCCTTCATAATCTGAAGTAGATGAAATCAAACTCACCAGTGCAAAAAGAGGAGCAATAAACCCAACGCTAATAATTAGCAATAACAAATTTGGTGCGCTTTTAATCCGTTGCAAAATACTCATATTATCAAAACCAACCTATTGCTTCGAAAGTTGCTTGAGCACTAACTTTAAAACCCAATGAACGACTGGGATTGGTCAGGCCATTTGTAAAACTCGGCTCATTTGAAAAACTATCATTCTAAGGGTCAGTCCTTGCATCCTTAGGGTCAGGCCTTGAATTTTGCCACTAACTTGCTAA